>Ga0102952_1000082_pt1 | contig 54114 bp, 55 predicted proteins | sample SalPon2A_C_D1_MG_FD_78506 | JGI IMG/M metagenome (GOLD analysis project Ga0102952, IMG submission 78506) | Soil microbial communities from South San Francisco under conditions of wetland restoration - Salt Pond MetaG R2A_C_D1_MG | ecosystem: Environmental > Terrestrial > Soil > Wetlands | place... | reverse complement strand
TTATATAAGAGACCCGAAGATCAAGATCAAAGACCTTGTAAACGAACATATAGGCAAGATCGGAGAAAATATTGTAATAAGAAGATTCACCAGATATCAGCTTGGTGAACCTCTGGGTCAGTAAAAGGTCATGAAAAAGCCTCCAGAAATAAAATCCCAATATAAAAGGATACTTTTAAAACTAAGTGGCGAGGCTTTACAGTCCGATAAAAACTCCGGTTTAGATGCAGAAGCACTCGACACGATATCCCGGGAGATCGGGGATGTGCATTCCATGGGTATCGAGATTGCCATTGTAATTGGCGGGGGAAATATATTCAGGGGAATAACCGGTGCATCGATAGGAATGGACAGGTCAACAGCCGATTACATGGGAATGCTCGCCACGGTTATTAACGCACTCGCTCTTCAGGACTATCTTGAAAGACATGGCGTAATAACGCGTGTCCAAACAGCTCTTGAAATAAAACAGGTTGCTGAACCTTTCATTAAAAGGAAAGCTATAAGACACCTGGAAAAAGGAAGAGTCGTAATATTCGCTTCAGGCACAGGAAACCCATTTTTCACAACCGACACGGCCGCTACCCTGAGAGCCCTTCAGATAAGTGCTGATGTAATTCTAAAAGCAACAAAAGTGGACGGGGTTTATGATAAGGACCCGTTAAAATTCCAGGATGCCAGGAAATACAAGCAGCTTAGCTATATGGAAATTTTAAAAAAGGAATTAAAAGTTATGGATGCAACCTCCATTTCACTTTGTATGGAGGGGAACATCCCTATTGTTGTATTCAATCTTTTTGAGGAGGGCAACATTAAAAGTATCATTATGGGGAATGAGATCGGAACAACCGTAAGGAGTAAAGTACAATGAGTGATAACAACCTTGAAAGCCTTATTAAAGATGCAGATAGCAGAATGAAAAAGACTATCAAATATTTTGATGAAGAGCTTGCCAGAGTCAGAACGGGCAGAGCGACACCCGCACTTGTTGAAAATATTAAAGTCAGTTACTACGGAACACAAACGCCGATGAACCAGGTATCGAATATTAGTGTTCCCGACACGAAGACAATTCTAATACAGCCCTGGGACCCGGGAGCAGTTGAACCCATAGAAAAAGCCATTATCCAGTCCGACCTGGGGATAAATCCAAACAATGACGGCAAGGTAATCAGGCTATCTATCCCGCCACTAACCGAAGAAAGAAGAAAGGAGCTTGTAAAATATGTTGGCAAGATAGCAGAAGATCAGAGAATTGCCGTAAGACAGATAAGAAAGGACAGTAATAACCACGTTAAAGATCTTGAAAAGGATGAAGGCGTACCAGAAGATGAATCCAAAAAGGCCCTTTCAAATATTCAGGATCTGACTGACAAGTATATTGAGGAGATAAACAAGATCCTTGAACACAAGGAAAAAGAGATCATGGAGATCTAGAAAATCTCCGATTGATGGTTAATAAAAGAAATATTATAATTAAATAATATGAAATCATCACTGGCTTCTTTATTCTCCTATTTATTCATGACAGCTATAATTGTAGTGGTAATCTCCGCTTTCGGCACTGCCATAATAGGAACAAGATATTTTTTAACATCCATTTCTGATACGGAAAAGGCTCTTGGAATTAATTTTCTTACTGTTTTAGTAGTAGCCGGACTGCTTGCACCTCTTCTTCTTCATCTCAGTCTGAAGCTGGAACGTAAGGATAAAATAGATGAAGAACATGTTTGAAACTCACTCTTTTAAATCTTGTTGATTTCATTATAAAAATATAATATCTATTTGCATAAGGGAAATAATCCGATATTAAAGAAAATATAATAATCTGTACCGATAACAATTCAGGATCAAAGAATTTACATGCAACTGTAAATAAGATTGCAAAAGCCGCTCTTTATCCCTTCCGAAAGATAGTTTCCGAAAATTTCAGCAACTACACAGATCTTGTTATACTCGAGTTTCAGGAAGCGGATGATATCAATTACGAAAAATTCAAGCTTGTAAGAGAGAAGTTCAGTCAATCTTCAATAATTGTATTACAGCATGCCAACAGGAATAACAGGAACATAGACCGAATACATAAAGAATTCATCTCTGTAGGTGCAGATCAATTCCTCATACTTCCTTCACAAACTTCACTAATTGAGCCCATTGCCCGAAAACTGCTTTCCGAAAAGGAAAAACAGGCAAATCTGATCGAGGAACTCAACCAGAAAACCACCCTTTTTCTTGCTGATAAAGAGCTGTTTTCTGAACTTGATGAAAAGAATCTGCTAAGAAAAGCCATAGAACGTACACTGACTCTGACAAATGCCGATATGGGGGCTATTTCTCTGCTGGGGCAGGATGGCGGCATATATACGGAAGCCTGGGAGGGTAATTCGTGGTTTACAAAAAAGTTCGACCCTGATAATACAAAATCACGGTCGGAACATGAACAGACCGAAACGCTGCTGTCCTCCAACGGGTATCCTGTTTATTTTAATAAACAGAATTTTAAATATCACATTGAGACCCCACTGCTTGACCGTGATGGTAAAGTAACAGGTGTTTTTGAAATAGCCAGTTATAACGGAAAAGCGGACACTGAAAAAGATATTGAGATATTAAAAGAGATAGGGAAAAGCGTATCACTGGTAATCGAGAACCTGAATCTTCTTAACTATACGAAGAATAAACTTGAATCGGTAAAGTTTTATGACAAATCATTCAGATACCTGATAGAGAATTCGCCCTTTTCGATCATTCTTATACAGCATAACAAAATAAAGTTCGTGAATAAAAGAACCATGGTAACTCTTGGATACACCAAAAACGAACTTCTAAACAGAAATATCATAGATATTATATCCCCGGAAAGTGCCAACGAGTTCATGGATGCAATAAAAAAGGTGCTGAACTCAAGAAGCAGCACCAGACTGACCCTCAAAATGGTATCGAAAGATGGAAACCCCGTAAAGTATGAACTTGAAATAGACAGCATGATTTATGAGGGCAATCAGTCCATTCAGCTCATATCGAGAGAAGTCGGACCTGAACTAGGTATATCGAAAGAGACTGTAAGACTCGCGGCTGCGGTGAACAGTCTTCACACCGCGGTAACAATTACCGACATGGACAGGAAGATCATATATGTTAACCCTGCTCACAGGAAGTCATTCGGTTATGAACCCAAAGAGTTGCTGGGAAAGGACATAGGCATTCTTTTTCCATTTGACGACCCTTCCGGGGTAAGTGAAAAAATCTACAACGCTATACAGATAGTAGGCTGGGAAGGAGAAAGGATCGGCGTAAGAAAGAACAAGGAAGTATTTCCCGTTTACGAAAAAATATCGGTAGTGAAGGATAAAACAGGTTCATCTGTTGGAATAGTCTCTATACTCGAAGAAATAAGCAAGAGAAAACACCTGGAACAAGCTCTAAAGGAATCCGAAGAGCGTTACAGGACTCTGGTTGATACTGCAAACACATCGATAATTGCAGTGGACGAAAAAGGTAAAATAACATTTATAAACCCCGCTGCAGAGAAACTTTTTGACTACAAGAAAGACGAGATACTGAACAGAGACATAGCAACTCTTATCCCGGACAGATACAAGACACTTTTTGAACAGAAAATAAATAATTCGACCGAAGCCGAATTAACATCCTATATGGACAATACCGTTGAATTTACCGGATTGAAAAAGAACGGGCAGGAAATACCTCTCGAAATATCCATATCCAAATGCAGAATAGAAGGCACCAGGATTTACACCGCTATAATAATGGATATAACAGAACGCAAAAACCTGCAGGAGCAGTTAATTCAGTCTGCCAAGCTTGCAGCCATAGGGGAGCTGATATCCGGCGTTACTCATGAGATCAATAATCCGCTTGCCATAGTACTCGGATATGCAGAAATGATGCTTGCCGAACCAGAAATGAGCGAGGAAATTAAAAAATATATAAATATTATTTACAAGGAATCAGAAAGGGCAAGAAAGGTTATTCAGAATCTGTTATCTTTTGCCCGTCAGCATAATCCTGATAAAGAATCCATATCTATTAATAATTTACTTGATGACACGATCATGCTTGCCGAATATGATATTCGAAAGAACAACATAAATCTAAAGAAGAACTATGCACAGAACCTGCCCTATATTATGGCTGATCCAAACCAGCTTCAACAGGTGTTTCTAAATCTGATCATCAATGCACAACAGGCCGTAGCAGAAAAGAACGGCAAAGGTGAAATAAGCATAACAACATTGTTTAAGGATGAAGAATCCGATGAAAAGAACGAACGCGTTATAATCTCTATAAGTGATAACGGCTGCGGTATAAATACAGATATACTTAACAAGATCTTCGATCCTTTTTTTACAACCAAGCCGGTTAACAAGGGAACCGGTCTCGGATTGTCAGTATCTCACGGCATAATAAAAGAACATGGTGGTAATATCTATGCCAAGAACAACGAAGGTGAAGGTGCGACTTTTTATATAGAGCTTCCCTTTTAATCTGTTTAACCTATATATTCATCTCCACCCATATAGGGAACAAGCACTTCCGGGATCTTTATCCTTCCGTCCTCAAGCTGAAAATTCTCAAGTATTGCAATTACGGCTCTGCCTATAGCAACACCGGAACCATTCAGTGTATGAACGTGCTCGGGCTTTGTATTTTCATTTTTCCTGAACCTTATATTAGCCCTTCTGGCCTGGAAGGATTCAAAGTTACTGCAGGACGAGATCTCCCTGTATTTCCCCTCACTTGGAATCCATACCTCAATATCATAAGTCTTGGCGGAAGAGAATCCCATATCCCCGGAGCATAGAACGACCACCCTGTAAGGCAGACCAAGCAGTTCGAGAATCTTTGAAGCGTCTCTTGTCAGAAGTTCAAGTTCGTCATACGATGTATCCGGCATGGAGAATTTAACTAGTTCGACCTTGTTGAATTGATGTTGTCTCATTATACCGTGTACATCTTTTCCGTAAGAGCCCGCTTCTTTTCTGAAACATGCGGTGTAGGCCACGAACTTCACAGGTAATTTTTCCTGGCTCAGGATTTCGTCTCTGTATATATTAGTAACAGGTACTTCCGCCGTAGGCACGAGATAATAGTTAGTACCTTCGAGCCTGAAAAGATCGTCCTCGAATTTCGGGAGGTTCCCCGTGCCGACAAAGCTGGAAGAATTGGCGATAAAAGGCGGGAAGACCTCTGTATATCCATGCTTTCCTGTATGGGTATCCAGCATAAAATTTATAAGTGCTCTTTCAAGCCTGGCACCCTGCCCCTTGTAAAGAACAAATCTCGCTCCAGTGATCTTTGTGGCTCTTTCAAGGTCCAGTATATCATGCCTTTTCCCAAGCTCCACATGATCAAGAGGCTCAAAACCGAACTCAGTTGGTTCTCCCCATCTCGAGATCTCCAAATTTTGTTCCTCTCCCGATCCCACGGGAACACTGTCATGCTGTAAATTTGGTATTCTGAGCAGAAAATCCCTTAATTCTTCCTCCACTTTCGACCTTTCCCTGTTTAATTCCTTTATATCATTAGAAATCGATTTTAGTTTTCCGGAAAGTTCTGAAGCTTTTTCCTCTTCTTTATTCCTCTTGAGCTCACCCACCTCTTTAGACCCCTTGTTCCTCTCGTGCTCGAGAGTCTCGACCTTTTTGATTATGTCGCGTCTGTTTCGATCCATTATCTCGAGCTTTCCAAGGTCTATTTCCGCCCCTCTCTCCTGTATCTTCTGTTTAACTTTATCTATATGCCGTTCAATAAATCTGGGATCAAGCATTTTTATTCCCTGTATGTCAAATATTTGAATTTAATCGTAAAAATTAACCAAGTACTTTAAAGTTATCAAAAATTCACTTATTGAGCTATTAACACCTGAATCAACTATTATACTTAATTTGTAAAAGATTATTTCGTATGTTTAATTACATTTATTCAAGCAGTGGAGGTAAATCATGAAAATACTTAATAACGGAATTACAATCCAGTATTACGGTCACTCGACATTTGGTATAAAGACACCTGAGAACAAATCAATATTGATAGACCCCTGGCTTGAGGATAATCCAAAATGTCCTGAAGAGCTAAAAAAAATCAAAGAAGTTGATATAATAGCTGTGACACACGGTCATTTCGATCACATAACAGACGTTATTCCCCTGGCTAAAAAATTCAATCCAGTCGTAATAGCCAATTTCGAGATATGCGGATGGCTGGGAAGTAAAGGAGTAGAGAACTGCTCACCAATGAACAAGGGTGGTACCCAGGAAGTTGAAGGCATAAAATTCACCATGACCCAAGCACAACACAGTAGTGGCATCTCGGAAGAAGACGGGTCCATCGTCTACGGCGGAGAACCCGGTGGTTATGTTATAGAATTTGAGAATAACTACAGGATCTATCATGCCGGAGATACGAATATTTTCAGTGATATGAAACTTATCTCCGAGATTTACAAACCTGAGCTCGCAATGCTACCTATAGGAGATAATTTCACAATGTCACCTCTGGAGGCTTCCTATGCCTGCAAATATCTCAAGCCGAAATTCGTAATACCGATGCACTACGGCACTTTTCCGGTACTGACAGGTACACCGGATGAACTGAAAGAATTCATAAAAGACCAGAAGGATGTTGAAGTTGTTGCCATGGATCCCGGCGATATTGCTGAGTAGTTACTTAGCATTAAATAAATGTTCCGTTTTATACATATTGCAAATATAATATTCTCGATAGCCGATGAAAATAGGTATACCAAGGGAAAGAAAAGAGAATGAGTTCAGAGTAGCGCTCACACCTGAAGCTGTGAGGGTAGTCGTTAATGATGGTCACGATGTTTTTATCGAAAAGAATGCCGGCACAGGAAGCGGTATTACGGATGATCTTTATATTGATGCTGGAGCCACTGTGGTGCAGACAGAGGCAGAACTGTTCAAAAAAAGCAAGCTCATCGTAAAGGTTAAAGAACCCCAGAAAGAAGAATATGACCTAATAACATCCTCCCATATATTATTTTGCTACCTTCACCTTGCAGCAGAAAAAAAACTTACCGACACTCTAATAAAGAGCGGGGTTAAAGCGATAGCATTCGAGACAGTACAGCTCGAAGACGGAACACTTCCGCTTCTTGCACCAATGAGCAGGATAGCGGGAAGACTTTCAATTCAGATAGGGATTCATTTGCTCGAAAAATACAGCGGAGGCAAGGGTATTCTCATGAGCGGTGTCCCCGGGGTAAAACCTGCAAGAGTGCTCATCGTAGGAGGGGGAACCGTCGGTTTTAATGCTGCAAGCATAGCATGCGGACTCGGAGCAACTGTATCTGTAATCGACAAGGACCCAAAAAGGCTGAGTTATTTCTTTGATTACTTTAGGAACAGGGTTTATACACTGCCGTCCTACCCTGAAATAATAGAAAATGAATGCATGAACACTGATCTTGTCGTTGGTTCAGTACTGATTGCAGGCAAAAGTGCTCCCAGGGTAATAACAAAAAGAATGATGGGCAGGATGGAGCCCGGAACAGTATTCGTTGATGTTGCAATAGACCAGGGAGGTTGCTCCGAAACTTCGAAACCTACAACCCACAAATCCCCCACATACATGGTAAATGATGTTATCCATTACTGCGTAACAAATATCCCGTCACTTGTTTCGAGGACAGCTTCCTTTTATCTTTCCAACGAAATAATGCCTTATTTGCTCAGAATAGCTAACGGGGAACTCGATGACACTGCAATATCCAGGGGTATAAATGTCGATTCCGGGAAATTAAATATTAAGTTTTAATATATAAGCTAATATCTTGACACTGCATACATTTATCTAAATACTATTGAGTCATGTTTAAAAAACTATTATTAATCCAGACAGTACTTCTTATATTGACCATTGGCTGCGGCACAAAAAAAGCTATCTATACTGAAAATCCTGAGGAGCTCTACACCCAGGCAATGAAAGAGTTGAATCAGGATAAAGGCGGGTTCCCGTGGATACTCAATGACCCGAACTATGACAGGATCTTTGAAATTTTAAAAGAGATCCAGCTAAGACATTCCTTCAGTCCATATGCCACTCTCGCAGAACTTAGAACCGCCGATACTTATTATAAAAAAGAGGAATATAAACAATCGATTATAGAATATGAGGGATTCCTGAAAAGGCATCCCGGACACCAGGAAACCCAGCACGCTTTGTATTATCTGGCAATGTCGTATTACAATCTCAGGGAAACTCCTGACAGAGACCCGACCTATGTAAGACAAGCTCTTGATAAATTCCTGGAGTATGAATATAAATACCCTGATTCGGAAAAGACAGATAAGGTGGAAAAAAGAATCAAGAACTGCAGGAACATTCTTGCCGAAAGAGAGATTTATATAGGTGATTTCTATAACAGGCATGATAATTACAAAGCAGCATACGAAAGGTACAAGAATGTTCTTGATAAATACCCTGATACGAAATACACGTCTAAAGCACGGAAAAAGATGGAAAAAGCACAGAATAGGATCTCCAAAAAAGATTAGTTAAAAATGAAAAAAATATTAATTCCCACCCTCCTCCTTTTATTGTTGATCACTGGCTGCGGTGACGAGAATAAAAAAGAAATAAACCAGGTACTCGACAAGAGGGAAAAGGCATTTACTTCTAAAGATGTCGAACTCTATAAATCACTTGTCGCAGACAATTACAACAATACAGAGGAAGGAAAAACCGTTAAAAAAGAAGATATTATAAAAAGATTCAAAATGAATACTTCACCCTTTGACAGCATAGATATGAAACATAGTGAAAGGGTCGTGGAAATAAAAGGTGATCATGCAACTACTGTACAGAAAACCTCAGCCAAATTAAAAATAAACGATGAATCCGCTACGTACGAATTACGTGAAATAATAGGATTCACTCTTGAAAATAAAGTCTGGAAAATTAGTAAGGAATCAAAGTTCGACCTGTTCAGAGGGTTCGTTTTCGGAACAAGGGGGTGAAGTGATCAGGACCCGTATTTCTTCTCAATTTCTTCCTGTTCCACCTTGCAATCAAAACACATTGTTGTCTCCGGTCTGGCGCGTAACCTTTCATTTGTAATAGGTTCCCTGCATATCTCGCATATACCGTATGAGCCGTCTTCTATCTTTTTGAGTGCATTCAATATCTTCTGTATAAGCTTCCTTTCCCTGTCTCTTTTTCTAAGCTCAATACTTCTTGTAGCTTCGGTCATAGCCCTGTCCAGAGGGTCCGGGAAGGTCCCGTCCCCCTTATTCATTCTTATAACAGTTTCCTCAGCTATACCCAACAGGTCAGCCATTTTTTTTACAAGCAAGTCCTTGAAGAATTTCAGATTGGTCGTTTTCATTTTATTTAATTATATCATTAAAAATAACCTATTAAAATTATTGGGGATTCCGCTATTATGGAATTTTTCAGTATTATGATTATGATTTAACTGTTTAATTTTAACAGGATATTATCGATGTTAACAAAGATGATCAGATTGACAGTTTCTGTAGATTCCAAATTAAAGGATTTCATATCTGATTTCCTGCTCGGTCTTGATGCCCAGGGAGTTTCAGAGGAAAAACCAGATGAAAAAATGGTCAACATTACCGCACTATTCACCCAATATACGGATACTGACAATATTATTGAAAAGTTATGTGAGTTTGGGAAAATACTTAAAGACAAAGAGTCTGGTCAGACCCCGTTTGAAATAACAGTAGACCATGTTGACCGTTCTTACTGGGAAGTGTGGAGAAGCTTTCTTAAGACTATAAGAGTGAGTCCACGAATCATTATCTACCCCCCCTGGGAACCCCCCGAGATAAAAAACGGTGACATAGCCCTGGAAATAAACCCTTCAATGGCATTCGGAACGGGACATCATGAAACTACAAGGCTTTGCCTTAGGTCAATTGAACAGATATGTGAAGAAAACGATATAGAAAGCCTCATAGATATCGGCTGCGGCAGCGGTGTACTCGGCATAGCAGCCGTAAGAATGGGAATCAGTAATATCATTGCAATGGATAATGATCTCCTGGCTGTAAAAGAGACCTTAAGCAATATGTCGGTGAACGGTGTTTCGGAAAAATTCATTTATTTCTGCGGAACACCTGATAATCTATCAGGGGTAAGGGCCGATATTGTCGTTGCTAATATTACTACAGGTCCTATTCTGAAAATGAAATCCAATTTACGTACAATAATGAAAGATAAGGGTTATCTCGTTTTATCAGGTATTCCTCTAACGGGTAAAGAGGAAATATTATCAGGGATCAAAACAGAAGGATTTAAATTAGAGGATATAAAAGCCGAAGGCGACTGGATAGCCCTGATATTCAGACAGTGAACAACATGAAAGGGATAAATGGTATATAAAATGTCATTCAAAACTATAGAATGGAAGAACAATAAGGTGATAATGCTTGACCAGAGAAAACTGCCTGCTGAGGAGATATACAATGAATATAGCGGTTATCCTGAAGTAGCCGATGCGATTAAAAAGATGGTAATTAGGGGTGCTCCTGCAATTGGGGTTGCTGCCGCAATGGGTATTGCAATAGGGGCGATAAATTCCGACAAAACAGAAAAGAAGACTTTTTTAGAAGAGATGGACAATATTTGCGAGATATTCGCAAATACACGACCTACTGCAGTAAACCTGTTCTGGGCAATAAAAAGGATGAGGAAGCTTATTCAAATCAATTCGGAAAAAAGTATCCTTGAACTTAGTGATTTGCTTAAGAACGAGGCTATTAAAATATGTGATGAAGATCTAATGATATGCAGGGAAATAGGCAGATACGGTTCTGAGTTACTAAACAATGATTCGGTAGTTCTTACACACTGTAATGCAGGCGGACTGGCTACAGCCGGATATGGTACAGCCCTCGGGGTTATAAGAGCTGCACACGAAGAAGGCAAAAATATTAGTGTGATCTCTTCCGAAACACGGCCTTTTCTTCAGGGAGCAAGATTAACTTCATGGGAATTAAAACAGGATAATATACCCGTAACATTGATAACAGATAATATGGCCGGTCATGTAATATCCAACAATATGGTTGACGCCATAATTGTCGGTGCTGACCGGATAGCGTCTAATGGGGACGTGGCAAACAAGATCGGCACATACACCTTATCCGTACTTGCAAAATATCATAAAATACCCTTCTATGTTGCAGCCCCGGTATCAACGATCGATTTTGATTGTGAATCAGGAGATAAAATACCTATTGAACAAAGAGATAAGTCCGAAGTTACACATATTGGTCATATAAGAGTGGCAGCAGATGTAGAAGTTTACAATCCTGCTTTCGATATAACTCCGTCTGAAAATATCACGTGCATCATAACAGAAATGGGTGTGATAACACCACCTTACATTAAAACACTCAGGAATATCTCAGAATGAGCGTTTCTTCAGCTCCCCCGCTCCATTTCTTCCTGGGCTTCAATGCTTAACTTGGTAAAAGGCATTGCCCTTAATCTTTCTTCACCGATCTTCTCCCCGGTTACCTGGCATATACCATATGTCCCTTCATCTATCCTCTTAAGAGCCTCTTCAATTAAAACAAGTTTCTCACGCTCACGATTCGAAAGCGTTAGTGCGAGTTCACGAAGCCTGTCTTCTGATGCATGATCGTAAAAATCACCCACATCAAATCTGAGATGGTTTGATTCTTCCTTGACTGATCTGGATACATCATCAAGAAGTGATTTTCTCATATCGAGTAGCATTTCCTTCATCTCTTCCAAAAATGCGGGGTCGTATTCATATGGCCCGAGCTCTTTTTTCTTTTTGGCTGAGCTACGCGATTTTGTGCTGCCGGCTTTTTTAGTAGATTTTACTTTTTTAGCCGTATTTTTTTTCTGATTTTTTTTGTTATTTTCTTTATTTTTTGGCACTATATTCAAAACCTGCCGTTAATGGATTTTATCTAAGGTGTATTAAGATAAGTACATTAATAACTTTGTCAAGTTATTGTTTTGTTTTAAATATGGTATTATGGTCTAAAATTTTATTACTCAGTATCATAAGGTTTTTCCCCGAACTCACCTATGAGTAAATCCGGAGAGATTAAAGAAAACAGGGATCTCTGGGCTACCAGGGCTGGATTAATACTTGCAATGGCCGGAAATGCAATCGGTCTGGGTAATTTCCTGCGATTTCCGGTCCAGGCTGCCGAGAACGGCGGCGGTGCATTCATGGTACCTTATGTGATTGCATTCTTTTTACTAGGCATACCATTAATGTGGGTTGAATGGGCTATCGGAAGGTTCGGCGGTTCAAAAGGGCACGGGACAACACCTGCAATATTCGGTATATTCTGGAATAGCAGGATCGCCAGGGTGCTCGGCGTATTCGGTCTCTGGATACCTCTGGTGGTTGCAATTTACTATATCTATATTGAATCCTGGACACTTGGTTATGCAATAAGCTTCCTTTTTGGTCATACACCCTCAGTTCAACCTGAAAATGTTTCCAATACAACCGAGTATATGAAGCCGTTTAGTACTTTTTTATCCCGGTATACAGGCGCTACTGGCGAAGGTGTTTTTCTTACCCCGTCAGTAATGGCATTTTTTGCCTTTATTGTAACAATACTATGCAATCTTTATATACTGCTTAAAGGTATATCCGGAGGTATAGAGAAATTTGCCAAAATAGCCCTACCTTCTCTTTTCCTTATCGCAATAATATTGCTGGTCAGAGTACTTACACTGGAGACACCAAGTGGTAATGCATATCAGGGATTGAATTTTCTCTGGACACCGGACTTTAATGCACTTGCCAATCCCGGTGTATGGATCTCGGCTGCGGGACAGATATTCTTTACCCTCAGCCTCGGATTCGGGGCAATAATAACTTACGCCTCTTATATCAAGGCAAATAACGACATAACACTGAGTGGTCTTACCTCGGCCACTCTTAACGAAACAGCCGAGGTAATTCTCGGCGGTTCTATCGCCATACCTGCAGCCGTAGCATTTTTCGGGATATCAGGAGCCGTAACTATCGCAAAATCGGGCGCTTTCGACCTTGGATTTGTGAGCCTGCCCGCTATATTTGCCAGTATACCGGGTTCATTTCTGGGTATAGATGCCGGACGCATCCTGGGATTCTTGTGGTTCTTTCTGCTTTTCTTTGCCGGGATAACATCTTCCGTAGCGATAACACAACCTGTAATTGCCTTCTTTCAGGATGAATTCGGCATGAATAGGAATAAATCGGTATATACAACCGTGGCTATCATACTGATAAGCGTTCTTATGGTCATATTTATTAAACAGACCCTTGACGAGTGGGACTTCTGGGCCGGAACAATTGCAGTGGTAATCTTCGGCCTTATCGAACTTACAATGTTTATGTGGGTATTTGGTGGCGAAAGAGCCTGGAATGAATTGAACAGGAATGGCATTATACGTATTCCCCGTTTTTTTTACTATATAATGAGGTACATAACCCCTGTGTTTTTAGTAACCATTATATGTTGGTGGGGAGTTGAATATCTTCCTTCAAAATTTTATCAGACCGGGTGGAATATCTGGGTCGCGAGGTTTTACCTGATTGGACTTTTTATAATGCTTGCTATACTTACTTTCATATCCGCGGGAAAAAGGAGTAGAGAAAATGGAGAGTAGCGCTATTATTTTTATGTCACTATCCTGGACCTTCATACTCGGATTGTTGTCAGTTTGTGTATTCAAACTGTTGAAAAATCCTGATGATGCTAACCTGTAGGAGAACTACTTAATCTTTGTAGAATCCCTTTTCCCATTGCTTATGTTTTTGCTCAGCCTCTTTCAGGAATGGCGCGAGTGCGGCGATCCTGAGCAGCAGTTCGTTTAAAAGATTAAACGGAAACCTGACAGGTCTTACAAAATCAACGAACAGAACCACCCTGTAACCGTCTGTGTCATTCCATACCTCGTGGTTATAAGTATCATCGAACACAATACTATCCCCTTCTGACCAGACATAGTACTGATCGTCGATCCTGATTCTGCATTTCTCCCTGGGCTCGGGAACGATCAGCCCCAGATGATATCTCAGTACACCATTATAAGGCCCCTTGTGAGCCGGAATATGTTTGTGTGGAGAAAGTATGGAAAAGAAAGCAGTTTTTAGTCCAGGTATCTTTTTTAATATCCTGGTCGTTTCAGGACAGCGCTTCGAATTCTCTTCGCTCTCTATCCCGTAACCCGCAAGGAAAAAAGTTTTCCAGCTACTGTCCTGCGTAATTGTATCAACCTGTGGCATTATATCGTGGAAATTTGGAAGATCCTCCCTTTTCTGCATAACGCCGTCCAGTTCCTGCCTGATTTTTTCCCATTCACCCTCAACTTCTGATACCCAGGAAAACCGCTTCTTATCAAAAATAGGTTTATCCCCGGGGATTGAGAATCTGCTGTTCAATGATTCAACCCAGTTAACCAGTCTTGATACTATAGGGGGAAGATATTCTTTCGGTGGATTGTATTTTTTGTCCTGATTGGTTTTCAGATTGTTATTAACCAATTTAGTAACTCCTTAGATTAAAAATATATATCATGAATTATGACTAATTATTATGGATTATCTGTTAAGTTTATGGATTTTAATGATATCTTCAACCTGGTGAAGAAAAAACAGGATAAGTGCAAAAGTCAGGATACCCACAACAAGCGGATAACCGCCGATAATAGCGAATACAAGAAATGCAACTGAATAGAAATTTCTCCTGCTTAGGGGCCTCATGTATGCTATGATCTTTCTTATTAGCGAGGTATCACAAGGATCAACTATCTCGTCAACCTTAAAGTATGCGACCAGACTTCCCGAATCAGTATATTTCGAGATGAAATACAACGACCAGACAAGAAAGAAGATAAAAATAAAGAGATTTATTCCACCGAGGACAAGCGGAACAGAACTTCCTGAATGATAATAATATCCAACCGATGAGCCTACGATGAATGAAAGGACAGTTATTTGATCACTTAGTGTATCAACCCATTGCCCTTTTTTTGTTTCCATGAGCTTTATTCTTGCAACTTCACCGTCACACCTGTCAAGCACAGTAGCTATCTGCATAAAAACAGCACCGATAACAGGGTGTCCCAGTGCATAGAAGGGACCACAGAGCATACCGATAACATTTATCAGTACGCTTATCATGTTTGGAGTAAGCCTGGTCTTTATCAGATGTTTACTTATAGGTAATGATATACTTCCGTTTATATTCCTGGCGATCCATCCTGTCGCAGTCTTTCCAACAGTTGAAAAGATCAGATTCTCGGCCGAGTTTATTGATTCCTTCTCGTTTCTTATATTCATCCAGTAACCCGCGCTGGTATTAACGAATTTCACACTGTTGTTGTCAACATATGGTTTAATCCACTCGTTCAGGTCAGGATTCTTTAATAATTTTTCAATATCTTTACCACTTGCTGATACCAGACCGTATGAAGTGTTGTTTGAGTTTCTATTAGCGGAATTATGACTCCCGTTCCCGGTAGTGGAAAGCACCGACAAGGAGTTCCCGTTTCTATCCGCGGCCTGAATGAATTCTTGGAGACTTGCCTGATTAATGAGAATATTTGAAGGAATTACTATAGAAGAGGCTAATTCAGTATTTTTGTTCTTTCCGTTTTCCAGCCAGTCTATCTGGCAGTTAATTCTTTTATCGTCTTTTAATATTTCTTTTAATTCTGAATCGTCATTATCAGTGCAGACAGTGAATTTGTTTATCCCGGCACGCTGTGCATTAATAATGATACGCTTGATCTGAGGCACCTGTGCAACGTATGCTTTTGCGCAACTTCCAAGATCCTCACCGGTAAAACCGGTACCGCAAGCCAGAACAATTGCATGATCCATATTATCAACTAATTAGAATCCACTACTTTCAGAAGTCTGCGAGGCTGACTAATGTTGAGAAATCGTTCAGACTCTGACCGAACATTGAAAAGGTCACCGGGATAGTCGACATCCATCCAGAAAAGATCTGCAATATCATATGCTTTTATCTTGTACCCTTTTCCTATGAGCCTCTGAATAGACGATATGTACCATTTGCTTTCGGCACCTGGTGTTCTCATCTCTTCCTCTATCGCTTTTTTTATTATTTCCACACCATTGTCTCTGAATACTCTTAATCCTACTGACTCGGCAGATATGTTCTTGGTGATCGTCTTCCTGATATCGAGTATTCTCTCACCATCGAGCTTTACTTTCATATCTTCTTCTTCATATATGTTCTTTATTTTTACAGGAAGACATATTTTTTCATTCCTTATTGAAAGGAGCTTATCAAGAACATCGATTTCAAATACGTCATCTCCGTTCATTACCACGATATCTTCGTCCATCTCTCCCCTCGCTATCCACAGGGAGATCAGACTATTTGTAGTCTGGTAAAAAGGATTATATAAAGTCTTTATCTTCATTCCGAGACTGTCATAACTTCTCAGGAAATTCTCTACCCTCTCGAAACCGAAACCTACCACTATTACAACTTCACTTATACCACAATCCCTAATATGATTCATCTGAAGCTCGAGGATACTGACCCCGCCTATATCAAGAAGACACTTGGGTATATATTGTGTATATGGTGATAATCTTGTACCCCTGCCCGCTGCAAGTATTATTGCCTTCATTCAAATTCTCCGTATTTGAAGTCTCTTGTACCCGATATCCCGAATGGAATATCTTCTAAGGAAAATTTTAAGTACAATCCTTCATCCTCTTATGTAAAGGTTATAAGCTAACATTTATAACCTTACATTATACCTATGTCAATATTTGTATATTAGAAATAATAGTACAATTATCCGTGGTTTGTAAGTTTTAATTAAATATATTTGGAATCAGCATGAATGTACCAGCTTTAAACTAGTTATTCGCCAGCCTGAGACCGGATGATTCCGGTTTGATCTCCTTTATATTATTATCATCGTCAACATATACAAGTCTTGGTTTGTGTTCCGCACATTCAATTTCGTTATAAGATGAAAAACTGGCAATAATCAGACAATCCCCTTCCCTCGCAAGGTGTGCTGCAGCACCATTTACACAAATAACGTTAGAACCTTTCTTTCCTTCTATTACATATGTCGAGAATCTGTGGCCGTTCGTAAGATTGAATATATGAACTTCCTCGTATGGGAGCAGGTCCGCTGCATCCATAAGGTTCCTGTCAAGAGTTAAACTCCCTTCATAATCCAGATCAGCTTCTGTTACAGTTGCCCTGTGGATTTTAGATTTAAGAAGTGTCCTGTACATTATTGCCTCCTTAAAGCTTAATATTATCTATCAACCTAGCACTCCCTATTCTTGCCGCTATAGCTACGATATTACCCGAATTCGCTTTGTTAACTTCACCTAGGGTCTCACCATCCCTAATTTCGAGGTAATCAATCTGGTTAATATTATTACTTAACAATATTTTAACACCAATATCAACAAGTGTCTTGACGTCTTTCTCGCCGCTTTTAAAAGATTCTTTCACAGCTGATAAAGCCCTGTATATAGATGATGCCCTGCTCTTTTCATCGTCGGACAGGTACTCATTACGTGAGCTGAGCGCGAGTCCTGATTCTTCCCGGACTATAGGAGAAGAAAGTATAGATACACTCAAATTAAGATCTTTTACCATTCTCTGTATAATTTTTAACTGCTGGTAGTCCTTTTCTCCAAAGACCGCGAGTTCCGGCAAAACGATATTAAACAATTTTAAAACGACAGTTGATACACCACGAAAATGTCCGGGTCTGAAATCACCGCACAGATTATCCTGAAGTCCGGTAACTTCAACATACGTTTGAAATCCATCCGGGAATATTTCCTCTGCGGAAGGGATAAAAACAGCATCCACATTATACTTGCCTACACTCTCCATATCCCCTTTTAAATCACTTTTGTATTTATTGAAGTCTTCACCTTCACCGAACTGTTTAGGGTTTACAAATATACTTACTACGACAACGTCAGCATTTGCCCCGGCCATTCTGATAAGGCTCAAATGGCCTTCGTGAAGTGCTCCCATCGTAGGGACCAGAGCTATAGTCCTGCCTTCCCCCTTTTGTTCAATTGAGAATTTACGCATCTCTGCCAGAGAATTTATAGTCCGGATAATATTATTCGTAGACATTATTTTTCCCGGGGAATTTCCGGTTTTTTACTTCACTGATATATTGTTTGGTAGCATCAAGGAATATTTTCCTTGAATCAGCAAATTTTTTGACAAATCTTGGTATCGGTTCAGGTGATAATCCCACCATGTCATTGAAAACAAGTACCTGACCATCACAGCCATTCCCTGCACCTATACCTACCGTGGGAATATCCAGACTTTTTGTTATTTTTGTAGCCAGTTTTTCCGGAACACTCTCAAGTACCACCAGGAAAGCCCCTGCCTGCTCCGAGGATTTTGCGAGTTCCAGCAGTCTTTGACCCTGTTCACGTGTTCTGCCCTGAACATTATAACCTCCGATGTTATGTATCGATTGCGGGCACAATCCAATATGTGAAATTACGGGTATACCGGCCTTATTTATGGAATGTATCGTATCAATATACTGTTCGTTGATCTCCAGCTTCACGGATTCAGCATTACCTTCCTTAACCAGTCTTCCCGCATTCCTTACAGCCTCACCAACTGAAGCCTGATAAGACATAAAAGGCATATCACAGCTTACATGAGCATTTGATACACCTCTGGATACCATAAGCATATGATATACCATCTGATCCATTGTGACAGCCAGCGTGTCACCCAGCCCCTGGATTACGTTGCCGAGTGAATCACCTACTAATACGACATCGATACCTGCTTCATCAACTATCGATGAAATGGAAGCATCGTAAGCCGTGATCATGGAGATCTTCTCGGCTTTTTTCTTCATATTTTTAAGGTCTGTGATTCTGATCTTACTCATTAACAAAAATCTGCCAGAAAAAGTATTTCCGATGAATTTTTAAATCTATTAATTCCTGTTTGATAATAATTGTCAAACTGTGGATTTTCGGCGATTAAAATAAAACAGCCGGGTAATTATGTCAAACCAATGCTTTTATTCAAGCATTATTCTCCCCCGGTAACCATGATCCCTTAACCTGCCGTTAAGTTTTACAGCTTCATCCCTCGATCCGAACATACCTACTCTGACCCTGTAGAATGTATCACCTTTTATTTCGGTTTTTTCTATCCTGATATCGTCGCTTAAAAAAGATTTCAGGTCGTCCCTGACCGAGTCTGCATTAACTCTGCTGCTGAATGATCCGACCTGCACTGTATACATCGGTTTAAAATAGTCTGCTTTCCTCGGTGATTCAGAAGAAAGGACATCGACTTTTACCTTTGATACTCCGGAACGAACGAGGCCTATCTCTTTGGCTGCCGCATATGACAGATCTATAATACGTCCCCTTACAAACGGCCCCCTGTCATTGATCTTGACTACAACATCCTCGCCGTTTTTAAGATTCGTCACTCTCGCCATAGTACCAAACGGGAGTGTTCTGTGTGCAGCTGTGTATGCATTTTTATCAAATATTTCACCACTTGCCGTTCTGTTCTTATGCTCCTTGTCACCATACCATGAAGCCACACCGACCTGCGTTTTTCCCTTTATAGTACCCTGACCATAATCCTCTCCCCTGTATGACTTTGCACATGATACTAAACAAAGTGTAATGAACAATAATAAGAAGTATTTAGTTAATAAAAATTTGTTTATCACCAGTTTATCAGGGCAAATAAGTTATTTTTGGAACTATGCATTCAAAAAAGGATTTCCTTAAAGTCCGGTATTTGAAAATTATTATAATATGACTTGTATTAATATTAAAGTTTCCAAGTAATCTATTTATGATCAGAAAGTACATGAAAATAAATTTAGGTTTAAATCTTGCGTTTGTTCTTGTATAGAATAAAATAAATTTTTTTGCAAATTTACATTGATCATGATTAATTCAGAAAACGATTTTTCGTTAATTAAAAGGCTGCCACCTTATGTTTTCAGTGTCGTAAATGAGCTGAAAACAAAAGCAAGGGCAAGGGGAGAGGATATAATCGATCTCGGAATGGGTAATCCCGACCAGCCAACCCCGCCGCATATAGTTGCAAAACTGAAAGATGCAGTAGACAACCCCAAAAACCACAGGTATTCAGCATCTGCCGGCATATACAAACTAAGACTTGCCATTTGCAACTGGTACAAAAGAAATTTTAATGTCGATCTGGATCCCGAATCCGAAGCAGTTGTAACCATCGGATCAAAGGAAGGTATCTCGCATCTCATGCTGTCGATCCTTTCACCGGGAGACCTGGTAATTGTACCCAATCCGGCATACCCCATACACATTTATTCCGTAATAATAGCACGTGGAGACATCCAGAGTGTGCCCATTTCTGATGCTTCTGAACTTGTGGAGTCAATCGAGCATGTTATAAGGGAAGTCTGGCCCAAACCAAAGGTCCTGGTACTTTCGTTTCCAAACAATCCCACAACTCATGTTGTAGATGTAGAATTTTTCCAGAAAATAGTAGACCTGGCCAGAGAATCAGGATTGATCGTTGTTCATGATCTTGCATACTCGGATCTATGCTATGACGGTTATAAAGCACCCAGCATTTTCCAGGCCAAAGGGGCAAAAGACGTAGCTGTAGAGTTCTATTCCCTCTCAAAAAGCTATAACATGCCGGGCTGGAGAGTAGGATTCATGGTCGGCAATTCAAAGATAGTTTCCGCACTAAAGAGAATAAAGAGTTATCTTGATTACGGCATATTCCAGCCCATTCAGATCTCTTCCATACTAGCGTTGAACGGGCCCCAGGATTGTGTTGACGAGATACGCAGTTTATACAAATCAAGAAGAGACAAACTGATCGAGTCTTTTGCAAGAGGTGGATGGGAAATAGAAACTCCAAAAGCCACTATGTTCGTATGGGCTGAGATACCCGAAGAGTTTCGGAATTTAGGCTCACTCGAGTTCTCGAAGCTACTTATCGAAAAAGCAAAGGTAGCTGTATCTCCCGGTATTGGCTTTGGAAATCACGGTGAAGGTTTCGTGAGAATGGCACTTGTTGAAAATGAAAACAGGATAATCCAGGCAGCTCGTGAAGTAAGGAGATTTCTCAGGGAACACAGGTCCTGATATGCTAAAAAGCCTGTCCGACACTTATAAATATCTGATATCTCTTAAAGTTATCGTCAGGATTCAGGGCATAACCCAGATCAAGCCTCACCGGACCGACTAGTGTATTATATCTGAAACCTATACCTGCTGCGTATTTAAGATCATTCAGCTTGATGTCATAACTTTTAGAGAAAACATTTCCGTAATCCATAAAAGCGACTCCACCAAGGTCTTTAAAAAGAGGAAATCGAGCCTCGAGATTACCAACCAGAAGGGAACTACCACCAAGAGGATCGCCTTGATCGTTCAGTGGTCCGAGTTTTTGGAAAGGGTATCCTCTCATACTCGCACTACCCCCGGCAAAGAACCTTTTAAAGATCGGTACATCGAAATCCCCTGTACCTCCGAACGCATCGATGATCCCTATTTTGAAACGCTTGGCAAAAACTATATCACCGAATTTCTTGTAACCCCTTATCTCGAATACGGTCTTGAAATAATCCACATCAGATCCGAGCTGCTCAAGAGAAGCTTCAACATCAAGCAAAGAAACAATACCGTTTGAAGGATTCAGAACATTGTCAGTGTTGATATAATCAAAACCTGAACTGATAGTCGTGAGGTAAACATTTTGTTGGCTTTGCTCGAGAGGTGTAAGCGTTGTTTGTGAATCTATTTTCGCATAGATGAGGTCAAAAGCAGTATATGCATTTAATTCCCTGCTTATTCTTTTATCGAACCTGTTCGTAATGTTAAGGCTCTTACCCTTGTAACCGGGCAGGTCATCTCTTTGAAAATTGAGAATACCCTTATAATCGGAATTACTGCCAAGTACATACGGCTGTTTTATCGATGTTTGAACCCTTTGTGTTATGAAGGAAAATTTTCCACCTACCTGAAATACTCTACCACCACCAAAGAAATTTCTCTGAGTCCATGTTATCTGGCCTCTTAGCAGATCTTCTGTCCCGAAACCTATCCCGGTCTTTACAGTGCCGGATTTCCTCTCGGTCAACCTTATAAATGTATCCACAGTTCTTGAATCTTCATTAAGACTCGAGTCTATTGTCACGGATTTAAAGAATCCTGTTTCGAATATATTACTCTGTGTATCTGATATCAGCTGCACCGAATATATCTGACCTTCATGGTAAATGATCTCCCTGCGTATAATACCTTTTGAGATCTTTTCATTGCCGGAAATATGTGCCTGTCCGAATCTATATAGCTCACCCGGATCAACGGTAATCTTCGTATCTGCCCATTTCAATCTTCGGTTTACCCTTGCCTGTGCATCAACACTCCCCCTTGGATAACCTTCTTTTGAAAGTATATTTTTTATTTTCGCCTTGGAATCCTGAAACTTATTACTTGAGAACCTTTTATCTACTTTTAGATCAATTACCTTGAGTATCTTCTTTTTCAATTCAGGTTTCGCTTCACCTACAACATTAATTTCCAGGTTCCTGAGAATTATGGGTTCGCCTTCTTTTATATCGATTCTGATCTTTACAGATCGCCTGTTATCAGAATAATCCAGCTTGTAATCTACACTGGCATCGTAAAAACCGTGGCTGTCGTAAAGTTCCTTGATCCTTGCCATGTCATTATCCAGAACCTGTTCATCAAAAACAGGTTTATCGACCCATGGTTTTATAGACGGAGACTCGGTGGATACAGAGTTTTTTATCTCACCGTCCGAAATTGTGTTATTCCCTTTAATCTCAAGGTCGGATATCTTTATTTCAGGCTCTTTCTCGGCAGCCAGTAAAATTGAAACAGGTAAAAGTGTCAGAACAAACAGGAAAATTAGAAGTTTAGACAGTAGTCGATTCATTAAATTACAGAAATTACATTTTTTATAATTCAGGGATATTACTATTCAAATTGACAAATTCCAATATAACTAATTATATAAAACCCCTGTTTAGTCAGCTAAGTTTACATTAAACCAAAAAGATATTATTATTGAGAAACTGTATACAATACTAACTCGATAAAGCGAAAAATGTACAGAATATTTTTAATAAAAATAATATTATTATGCCTGTTACTTTCTATTATGCTCGAACCTGCTAAAACCTTTGCCCAGCAATGGAATTATATAGCGATAGCTCACATAAATGAAAACAATAGCTTCTACCTTTTTCTGGACTATAGTCCTATTAAACAGGGATCCACGGATAAACAGTTCAGTGAAAAACATTCTTTCAATATTCTCAGGGAACTGCCTTCGGGCAAACAATACAAAACGGTTGAAATTAGCAGAATAATTAATTGTAAAGACCTCCGTATAGCAGATACTGAAGCATATTTCAAGGACGAAAACGGTGATATTATTGAACATTATTCCTCGAACGGAGAAAAAAGGTTTAAAGATATAAATATTGAGGACAATGTCGATTACGAGGTTTTTAAGAGAATCTGTAAACCAAATTTATAAATATATTCTAAATTGGATTGTTGAGGATATTTTGATCTAAATGAGTGAACTCCTTTTCGCCCTTTTTATAATCTCCGGCTTTCTTCTGGGAACCGTAGTTCTCGGCAATCTCCTGTATTATTCAATTTACTCACTTCCAAGGTTTATAAGCCTTAAACTCCATGGTAATCTGAAATCACCGCTTCCGGTGTTCTTTAAAATTACTTATCCCCTGATGATGTGGCTGATAATTACCGTATCTGCGGTATTTGTAGTTTTTTATTTCTTCTCACCATACTCAAAAATGTTCCTAAGCGGAACAATGATATCTCTAATATTTATTCTTGTAGATTTCTTGAGAAAAAAATAGAACATTTTTTAAACACTTTGTATTTTAATCGGACAAAAGATTTCATAAAGTCTTCTCATAATCAGGAATATGAACATATAATAAAACGAGGGCCGGAGGATTTAAAATGCCTGTATTGACCGAAGAGCAGGAAGAAATAAAAAAATCTGTAAGGAAATTCACCGAAGATGAGATAATACCGGTAGCTTCAGACATTCACAGAAACAATAAAGAAATCCCTCTCGAAATAATACAGAGTATGGCCCGGCTGGGCTACTTCGGCATAATTTTCCCCGAAAAATACGATGGCACAGGACTCGATTATATATGCATGGCGATAGTAGCAGAGGAACTCAGCAGGGGACTGCTAAGCGCGGGTAGTGTCATGACCAGAAGCATAATAACAGGGACTCTTCTACTGACACACGGTACGGAGGAACAGAAAGATAAATATCTCCCCGGAATCGCAAGAGGAGAAATTATGACAGCTGCTGCATTCACCGAACCCGATTACGGTTCGGATCTTGCGAATCTCAGCCTGCGCGCCACAAAGAAGGGTGACGGATATATTCTAAATGGTGAGAAGACATGGTGTACATATGCTAACAGGGCGGACCTGCTGACTGTTATGGCGCGTACACATCCTGACAGGGATAAAAGACACAAGGGGCTTAGTATTTTTATTGTTGAGAAAGAGCCGGGGGAAGGAATAAACCATCCCGATATTTCAGGTTCTCCCATTCCCACCATAGGATATCACGGAATGAAATCCTGGTCGGTAAGTTTTGAAGACTGCTTCGTACCCGCCGATAATATAATCGGAATGGAGGAAAACAGGGGATTCTACCAGCTTATGAGCACTTTCGAATCTGCAAGAATACAGACCGCCTCCAGGGCTGTCGGCGTTGCCCAGGCAGCGCTCGAACAGGCAATAAAGTATTCAAAGGAACGAAATCAGTTCGGCAAGGCGATATCAGGGTTTCAGGCTATAAGGATGAAAATCTCCGAGATGGCATCCAGGATCGAGGCCGCCAGGCAGCTTACATATCACGCGTGTTCCATAAAGAACACCGGGAAGCGTTGTGACCTTGAAGCCGGGATGGCAAAGGTAATAGCCGCCGAAATGGTCGAATTCGTAACGAGGGAAGCCATGCAGATCCATGGTGGTTATGGTTATTCCGAAGAGTATCCCGTTGAAAGGTTCTGGCGCGACGGCAAAGTTATTAGCCTGTTTGAAGGAACTACTGAAATTCAGCATGAAGTAATAGCGAGAAGGCTACTTGAAATTTACTAGAAAAAAGTAAGGGGGAGTAAAACTTTGTATCTACTTGACAATAAAACAAGACTTGTAATTCCAAGAACAGAACTGACATATCCAGGCCATAATATGAAACTACATCAAAATGCAGCAGATCCGGTCAAATCACCTGTAGATCATGTTATGGCGGACCTTGAGGACGCCTGTCCTTATGAGTTCAAAGGTGATATAAGCAGAGAGGTTATGGTTGAAGCTCTTAACAAACTGGACTTCGGGCGTAAAGTAGTAACTATAAGACCTAATAATATCAGGTCCGAATTCTTCAAGGGCGATATGGAGGCATTGCTGAGCGGTGCTGTTGACAGATTTCATGGTGTTATAGTTCCAAAAGCAAACGGACCCTCAGATATAAGGGAAGTCTCCGATCTTCTTGACAGACTTGAAAAGAAATACAAATGGAGGACCAGACTATCCATAGAAGCGTTAATTGAAAGACCAAGAGCTCTTGTGCATGCATATGAGATCGCAAGAGTGTCACCGAGAATGGCAGGACTTATATTCGGAATTGCTGATTACGCCGCAGAACTGGGTGGAGATCCTGAACTTCTGCTGGACGATCAGAATGCCGTTTTTCATTACGAAAAAAAAGCTGTTGTAACCGCGGCAAAGGCAGCGGGTCTTCATGCTGTAGACAATGTTTATCTAAAGATCTGGAGAAAAGATGACCCGGAAGATACAAAAACGAAGATCAATAACGGATTAAGAGAAAAAAACCGCGGCTCGGCAGCCATAGGGATGGACGGAACATGGGTTATTCATCCTCAGCAGGCAAAAATAGCAAATGAATGTTATACACCGTCGGAAAAACAGATAGAACAGGCAAAATACCAGCTTGATTTTTACCACAAGAAGGGAGGAGGTTCAATGTTTGACAGTGAAACCGGACAGATGGTGGATGAAGCCACAGCTAAGATAGCACTTATGAGGATATCCAAGGCTGCAATGGCGGGACTGGTTGACAGAAAATACCTCGAATCAATGGCCGAAAAAAGCAAATCGATAACAGGTTACGATATAATTAAAGGTGAATAAGTCAGTATCGGACAAGATATATGACATCCGAAAAGGAACCCTCAAACAAAAAGAATAAAGACAGGCCCTGGATCATGCGTACATATGCAGGGCATACGAACGCCAGGGAATCCAACGAGCTTTTCAGGAAGAACCTGGCCAAGGGGCAAACAGGACTTAGCATTGCATTCGATCTTCCGACACAGACAGGTTACGATTCCGATCACCCTCTCGCGATAGCGGAGGTCGGCAAAGTGGGTGTGCCGATATGTAATATAGAAGACATGGATATGATGTTCGAAGGGATACCGCTTGAGGAAATGAACACCTCCATGACCATTAACGCTACAGCCCCGTGGTTGCTAGCACTCTACATAGCAGTTGCAGAAAAAAAAGGTCTGGATATATCGGCATTAAGAGGAACAACCCAGAACGACATAATTAAAGAATACCTCTCAAGGGGAACATATATTTATCCACCGGAACCTTCAACAGGACTCATCACCGATATGATCACTTACACCTACGAGAAACTACCCAGATGGAATCCGGTCAATATCTGCAGCTACCATTTGCAGGAAGCCGGTGCTACCCCTGTCCAGGAAATTGCTTTTTCCCTTTCCAACGCAATTACTGTTCTGGACTCTGTGAAAGACAGCGGGAGGGTAAATAATGATGATTTCCCGGGTGTTGTAGGAAGAATTTCTTTCTTTGTAAATGCAGGTATAAGGATTGTCGAGGAGATATGCAAAATAAGAGCATTTGCCGAGCTCTGGAATGAGATAACCGGTGAACGTTACGGTGTTACCGAAGACAGATATAAAAGATTCAGATATGGGGTACAGGTGAATTCACTCGGTCTCACAGTTCAGCAACCTGAAAACAACGTTGCAAGAATAATTCTCGAAATGCTGGATGTAACACTAAGCAAGTCGGTAAGAGCGCGTGCAGTACAGCTGCCTGCCTGGAATGAAGCACTCGGTCTCCCAAGACCATGGGATCAGCAGTGGTCACTTCGTTTTCAGCAAATACTGGCATATGAAACTGACATTCTCGAATATGAAGATATATTCTCCGGGTCGGAAGTTATTGAAATGAAAGTACAGCAGATTAAAAATGAGGTTAAACAGGAAATAATAAAAATAGAACAAATGGGCGGTACGCTCAAATCAATCGAATATATGAAGTCTTCACTTGTGAGGTCAAATTCCGAGAGAATAAGATCAGTTGAGAATGGTGATACTAAGATAGTCGGTGTAAACTGCTTTGCCGATAGTGAAAATTCTCCCCTTACGCGGGATATCAGTAAATCTGTTCAAAAAGTAGACCCTTCCTTCGTAAGAGAACAAATATCAAGATTGTCAGATTACAGGCAAAGAAGGAACAACCACGAGGTTCAGCAAGCACTGAAAGACCTCGAATCCGCATTAATAAACAATGAGAACATAATGCCGGTATCAGTTAAATGCGCACATGCGGGTGTTACGACCGGTGAATGGGCGGATACACTGAGGAATATCTATGGCGAATACAGGGCACCAACAGGGACCGCAATACATATTACAGATGATTTAAAGAAGACGAATGAAGTAAGAAAAAGGGTTACTTCACTTACAAGCGATCTCGGCAGACCGGTCAGGATACTTGTAGCGAAACCCGGTCTCGACGGACATTCAAACGGGGCAGAACAAATTGCGGTAAGGGCAAGGGATTTGGGAATGGAAGTTATTTACCAGGGTATAAGACTGAGACCAGAGCAAATTGTAGCTACGGCCGAGCAGGAAGATGTTGACCTGGTAGGGATAAGCATACTTTCCGGTTCACACGATATCCTGCTTCCCGAGATAATGAAGATGATGAAGGAGAGAGGTCTTTCCGATATACCTGTCATCGCCGGCGGCATAATCCCTGAAGAAGACATTGAGACACTTCTGAATTCGGGTATTAGCCGAATCTACACAACCGGAAGATCAACAATTAATGAAATTATGTCAGATATTTCTGACCTGGTAAGAAAGAAAATGGCTTTAGATCAGTAGTTATAAAACTTGGGTTTCGAATAATTTGCGTCCTTAAACATCTGGTCGGCAGGGTTTTCCTCCTTGCCTCCTCTCCTTTTTTCCTCAATCTCCTTGGCAACTTTCTTCTGATCCAGTGGTTTATATATATAATTTAATCTGATCTTGTTACTGCTGCTGTTGTTACTGAAGACAAGCCTTGTATCCTGCAGATCCCATTTCCATATCCTGTATGAGAGCATTTTTGACGAATCCTGCGGATCACCATAAGTACTGGTTAAATATTTTATAAATTCGTCCTGGAGTTTTCCGTAGTCAGCGTCATTGTCATAATCTACTATAAGAGAATACGACATGAGTTTGTCATCAAAAAATTCCAGTTCTGTTTTTGAATTATCAATTCCTTCTACAGGGGCTTCGGTTAATAAACCATCAAACACTATTGTCCGAATATCTTTTGTGTCTACCTCATTACTCACCATTTTCTTTCCCGCTGACTTTATCTTTTTCTTTGCATTGTCCTTGGACATGCCAAGTTCAAATCCAAAAGCATTAACAGGATTACTCTGGGCATAAGCCCCTGCAGGAAAAAGTAAAATTAATAAAACGAAGATAAGTTTTTGTAATTTATAATTATCAATCATAATATAAACCTTAATTTTATTATCTCTTATTATAAATGCTTGATATTGTTTTGACCACAAAATTTATTATAGAATATACGAATCTGTATTAATTTAGCAAAGGTAAAGTTATGAAAAAAGGAATAGGAATAATAGGTTTCGGAGGAAATGACGAAAAATTAAACATGCTCGCTTATGAAACGGGGATACATATTGCCGAATATGGTTTAATACTATTCTGCGGCGGCCTTGGGGGGATTATGGAAGCTGCATGCAGAGGGGCAAGTGAAAAAGGAGGTATTACAGTCGGCATATTGCCTGGCGGAAGTCATTTCGATGCAAACAAATATATTGATATACCAGTTGTAACGAATATGGGTGAGGCAAGAAATGTTATCCTGGTCCGTTCAAGCACAGTATTAATTGCAATAGGAGGCGGTTTTGGTACATTATCAGAGATATCATTCGGACTCAAACTCGAAGTGCCCGTTATCGGTTTGAGAACATGGGATATATCAGAAAAGATCATAAAAGCCTCTAATCCTTCAGACGCTGTAGATATCGCTTACAATATAATCAGCAAAATAGAAGCCACCCCGCAATTCTGAGCGGGTACAAACTCTCAGTAAAGGAGCAAAAATGGATCTTGAAAACGTCAGCAAATATATTAGAGACATCCCCGATTTCCCAAAGGAAGGGATTATATTTCACGATATTACCCCGCTTCTGCAAAATGCCAGGGCATTCGACAGCGCAATCGAGCTTATGGCAGATATACTCAGGGACAAGAATATAGATTCGCTTGTAGGTATCGAGTCAAGGGGCTTTATTTTCGCCTCAGCACTTTCCATGAAGCTCGGTACCGGACTGATCGTTGTCAGGAAACCCGGCAAATTACCCTATGTAACAATTAACGCCTCTTACGACCTTGAATACGGACAGGACAAACTCGAAATGCATAGGGATGCGGTAAACCATAACAGTAATATCATTATAATAGATGACCTGCTGGCAACCGGCGGAACTGCCCAGGCAGCCGGTAAACTTGTTACAGAACTCGGTGGAAACATAATGGGATACCTTTTTCTAATCGAACTTACTGAACTTGAAGGAAATAAAAAATTGGAGCCTCATCCTGTATGGTCAGTACTTAAATTTCCCTCATAACCAAAACCTAACATCATAGATGAAAGAAATTAACGTTAATCTTAAGAGATATTTAGATAACAGTTACAAGATCATGATCGGTAATAATATCCTGGATCTCATAACCGATGATCTTGCAGCTTCTACCCCTGCTCATAGCTATGCAATTATTACGGATTCGAACGTAGAGGAATTGTATGGCAGAAAAATATACGATTTATTAAAACCGGTATTGCCGGTAGTCGATATGATAAGTTTCCCTGCAGGGGAAGAGAATAAGAACAGAAAATACAAGGAGATGATAGAAGACAGGTTGCTCGCAGGCAGCTTTGGAAGAGATTCCGCAATTATCGCTGTTGGAGGAGGCGTTGTGGGTGATCTGGCAGGTTTTGTATCCGCCACCTACTGCAGGGGTATTCCGCATATTCAGATACCAACAAGCCTGGTGGCATGCGTTGACAGCTCTGTAGGGGGCAAGACCGCTGTTGATACACAATGGGGGAAGAACCTGATCGGTGCATTTCATCAGCCATGGAAAGTTTATATTGATATCAGCACACTGAAGACACTTTCAAGAAAAGAAATGCAGGAAGGTATGGCAGAAGTTATTAAGTACGGTGTTATAAGTGATCCAGAACTTTTTTTACTAATAGAAAATGAAATAGATAGTATTTACGATTTTAATGAAGATATATTGACCAGAACAATTGAAAAAAGTTGTAGTATAAAAGCAGCTGTCGTTGAAAAGGACGAAATGGAATCCGATCTTCGCAAAATATTAAATTTCGGACATACAATCGGGCACGCGGTAGAGAACCTGTCTTCGTATAATCTTTCACATGGTCGTGCAATATCAATAGGAATGGTCCTGGAAGGTAAGATCGCAAGTTTACTTGGTATCTGGAATGACGAAGACCTGGAGAGATTAACCAGACTGATCCGCAAAGCCGGGTTACCGACCACTACAACAGGAAAGCTTGATCCTGAAAGGATGATAAACGCCATGAAACTGGACAAGAAATCAAGAAAAGGTTCGATAGAAATGGCACTTCCTGATTCCATAGGTAGTATGAGGAAAGAAAGTTCAGGTTATGGTATAAAGATCGAAGAGAATATAATAAGACAGGTTTTATCCTGAATGCCCTTTACAAAACATGAGTATTACCGAAATCCCTCTTGATATATCCACCTATTTGCTTCCGGTTTCCGGCACAGAACTATTTAATAATTCAAATTATACAGCTCTCGAGATTGGTTTTGGCGAGGGAGAGTTTATAGTCGAGCTTTCAAAAAAATATTCTGAATGGAATTTCGTAGGTATAGAAGTTAAATATTACAGATACCTCAAAGCATTGAATCTCGCTCGAAAAGAAGATGTACAAAATTTAAAGCTGATACACATCGAGGCGGCAATTGCTCTTGAGCAGGTATTTTGCGTTGAATCGTTTGAGAGGGTCTATATAAACTTCCCGGACCCGTGGCCAAAAGAAAAACATGCAAAGCACAGGTTAATAAATGATAATTTCCTGAAAGATCTCCATCGCATTATGAGAAAAGGTGCTGTCATAGAATTCGTAACGGATTCTGGAGAATACGCCGATAATACTTCATATTGTTTTGATGATTTTCACGGTTTCAAAATCAATGATGAAGTACCTGAGATAAATTCGGATAGACCGGTTACCAGATTTCAGAAGGAATTTAATAAACAGTCAAAAAAAATTTATTTCCTGTCCTATATAAAAACCGGATAAATGGTTAAATTAGAAATTCAACTATTTATTTTGTTATAATTGTGTATTGAACAATCAATTCTATATTCAGGATGGAGAAAAATGAAAAAAATCTATTTGCTTATTTTTACATCTTCAATATTCCTCACATCATGTGCCGGAGGAAACAGTCCCGGGTACCTTTTTCATATAATATTTATTATTGCTCCCATAATTCTTATAGGACATTATCTTAACAAAAAAATTGATTCTTCCAGCGAGACACTTTACGTACTCGAGGGTCAGTTAAAAAGAGTTATAGGCAAACTTGAGAAACTCGAAGAAGAACTGTCAGGCTCTTCCGGGAGTAAGAGCAGCAAATCAGGGAGTAAAAAGAAGAAAGAAGACGATTAGGTTCTAGTTATCTGGATTTCGTATTGCCTGTTACCTGGTCCATATACTTCCCGGGCACGGAACCCAAATCGTTTGTTACATGAGTTACACCTTCATCGTCTGTCCATCTATAGATCTTTGTTTTTACAGGTGTTGATCTTACATCAGTGTAGTTCTCTTTTGTCGGATAGGCGGTTTCATAGTCAATTTCTGTTCCATTTCCCTCTTCTTTCGTTCCTTCTTTTAGCTGTTCCTTGCGTTTTCCCTGAATTTCCTTGTTGAGTTCCATATTACTGGGTCTGGACGCACCTGTACCCAGCGTACCTGCAGCATCTCTGGATGTATCAGTAGTGCTTTCCCCCAGCGAAGACATTCCATAAGGGTTAAGATCTTCCTTAGGTTTTACAATATAGTCAGGATAGTCACTTGGTTGCTGGGATTGTGGCTGTGTCTGGGCAGCCGGTGCCTGCACGGGTGCAGGTTGCCCGCCGTCATTATTTTGAGAATAGGAATAAATAGACGAAAATAGAACAAATGTTGAGACCAATATTATAAATTTCATGGATATGCTCCTATATCTGAATACTCATGTAAAATATAATTACTTAATGTAAACAATCAATAAATACTCTATTAGCTAATCTTCGCATTGACAATATAATCCCGTCTGTAATAGTATTTAGCTAAAATATAATAATTTCAACAAGTTTTGGAGGTTCAACATATGATTGTTGTTATGAAAAACGATGCTACGGCCGAGGAAATTGAGAAGGTTAAAGCGACGATTGAAGAGCTTGGCTATAAACCTCATCCCATACAGGGGGTACTCACAACTGTTATTGGCGTCGTTGGAGATGAACGTGGCAAGCCCCACCATCAGGATAAACTCAGCCAGCTTGACGGGGTGGAGAAAGTGGTGCCTATCTCGCAGCCATTTAAACTTGCCAGCCGCGAAATTAAGGAAGAAACATCTCGAATTGAAGTCCGGGACACACTTGTAGGAAATACAAGAATCACGGTAATTGCCGGTCCTTGTTCAGTTGAGAGTGAAGATCAGCTTATGGAAACCGCCATGGCGGTAAAGAATTCGGGTGCCACTATGCTTAGAGGTGGTGCTTTTAAGCCGAGAACTTCACCATACACCTTCCAGGGGCTGGGCGAAGAAGGTCTGAAATTATTGGCACAGGCACGTGATAAGACAGGATTGCCTATTGTTACAGAAATTATGGACCCTGATGATCTGGAACTACTTGAGGAGTACGCCGATGTGCTTCAGATAGGAGCCCGAAATGCACAAAACTATGCATTGCTGAAACGCGTAGGGAAATCAAAACTCCCTATCCTCCTCAAACGAGGTATGTCCACAACAATAAGTGAATTTCTTATGTGTGCCGAGTATATACTATCCGAAGGTAACGAAAAAGTAATACTTTGTGAAAGGGGAATAAGAACATTTGAAACCGCCACAAGAAACACTTTCGATCTGAATGCAGTTGCTGTTCTCAAAGAAAAGACACACCTGCCGGTATTTGCGGACCCCAGCCACGGCACTGGTTACTGGCAATATGTAACTCCTATGGCACTTGCAGCTGTTGCAGCAGGTGCAGACGGACTAATTGTTGAAGTACATAACCACCCCGAAGCTGCTATTAGCGATGGTGGTCAGTCCCTGAAACCACACAAATTCGATATGCTTATGAAAAAATTAAAGCCGGTAGCAGAAGCTGTCGGCAGAACAATGTAAGTAATTGAAAAATTGTATATAATGTGTTCAACCCTGTACCATATTTTATATGATACAGGGTTTTTTTTAGCTTAATGAGATGCAGATACAGGTTATAATTATAAATTAAGTATCATAAAACCGATATTAGTAATCGAATGCTAATAGCTTATATCAAATTTCAGTTGAGGTATCCCTTATGTTCGTAACTATGAACAGAATTTTCGTAAATCCGGAATATACATCAACTTTTGAAGAGCGTTTCAGAAAACGTGCACACGAAGTTGATAAAATGGATGGATTCGTACGTAATATGGTCTTACGTCCCAAACAGAAAGATGAACCTTATGTTGTTATGACTTTCTGGAGATCGGAAAAGGACTTTAGTAAATGGGTTAATTCAGACGCATTTAAAAAAGGGCACGCAAAAAGCGGAACGCTACCTAAGGATGCATTTTCGACTGAAAGTCATCTTGAAACTTTTGAAATGTTCCTTGATTCAGATTAATATCTCTTAAAACCGGGGTATATAGAACCAGTTAATCAATAAAGACTCTCCTGCCTGCTATACGCAAACGGTTTTCACAGAATAGTCTTACTGCTTCAGGAAAAATCCTGTGTTCCTGTTCATGGATCTTTTGAAGCAATGATTCCTCGCTATCGTTGTCGTTTACCTCTACAACAGCCTGTATTATGATCGGGCCCGTATCCACACCTTCATCAACAAAATGAACTGTACATCCAGTGTACTTTACGCCGTAATCAAGTGCCTGTCTGGCTGAATGAACGCCGGGGAATGCCGGTAATAATGCGGGATGTATATTGATAATACTGCCTTTATATTCTCTGACGAAATAAGGCGATAGGATTCTCATAAAACCAGCCAGTACTACAAGATGTATGTTATATTTACCAATCCTGTCTATTATTTCCTTCTCAAAATCCTCTCTTGAGTCAAACCCTTTATGATCAATAATTTCTACTGGTATCCCGTGGTTTTGGGCTCTTTGGATAGCATATGCATCAGGTTTGTTGCATACAACAACGGCCAGATCGGCGGATTCTATATTAGAATCTATTATTGACTGCAGGTTCGAACCGTTGCCGGAAACGAATACAGCAACATTTTTTTTATTTACGGACATTTAAAAAATATTAATTAAGCGGGTATAGAAAATCAAAAGAACTAAACCTGAATCATAAAAAAAAGAATCAGGGCAGCTACCTACTTTCCCGCTCCTGAAAGGAGGAGTATCATCGGCCTTGAAGGGCTTAACTGCCGGGTTCGGAATGGGACCGGGTGTTTCCCCTTCAGTATGGCCACCCAGATTCGGTTTATTATTGTATAATGAAATGAAGTTATGTCAATAAGGAATTTTAATATTTTTTATAAATATATTTTTTTAGTCGCTATATCCCTTGATAGGTGATTTTTTTCCGGCTTTTTTCAGTTTTGAAAGTGCTTTTACTTCTATCTGCCGAACACGTTCCCTTGTAACGTTGAATTTGTTTCCTACTTCCTCAAGTGTGTGCTCACGTTCTTCCTCTATTCCGTATCTCATCTTGACGATATTTTCCTCTCTGGGGTTAAGAGTAGTACAGAGCGTGTCCTTCATAAGCTGTTTCAATTCCTTCATCTCAAGGAACTCAATGGGCGAGGAGGATTTTGAATCCTCAATAAAATCCATAAGACTGCCGTCTTCATCACCTATAGGCGTTTCCAGTGAAATCGGATCTCTGGCTATCTTCAGAATCTTGGAAACCTTATCCACCGACATATTTAATCTTTCGGATATCTCTTCAGGTCTCGGTTCTCTTCCAAGTTCCTGTACCAGAGCCCTGGCTATTCGGATAAGTCTGTTTATATTCTCCGTCATGTGTACAGGTATTCTTATGATTCTTGACTGGTCAGCAAGTGCTCTAGTTATCGCCTGCCTTATCCACCAGGTAGCATAGGTAGAGAACTTATAACCTCTCTGATGTTCAAATTTCTCTACAGCTCTCATAAGACCCATGTTGCCTTCCTGGATAAGGTCGAGGAATGGCAATCCACGGTTAACATATCTCCTCGCTATACTGACTACAAGTCTGAGATTCGATTCTATGAGTTTCCTTCTGGCAGTGTGGTTTATAGCCTTACCTTTTTTCAGCTTCGCAAGTGCTTTTACGACAGTTGAAGGTTCGTCTTCTCCATAACGTGCCTGTATCTTCTCAAACTCTCTTTTAATATCCAGTCTTTGATCAAAACTCGAGTCGTCACTGTCATCTATCTCGTTTATCTGTTTGTTGAGATATTCCATCCTGTTTATGTAATCTCTGGCTACAGAAACAATTCTGTCGACCTGGCTCGAATGCAGATTTATCTCCTCGAGATGAGAAACGATAATATCATTGTTCTTTTTGATCTTCCTTAAAATCTTCGTGTTGTTCTTCGTAAGCTTCGTGGATCTTATTTTAGCACCGTATTTCTCGTTATCGAGATAAAGTTTGGTAATTGCACTAAGGTTCTTCTTAATCCCGAAAAGGATATCTTCATCCTGCAGTGATTCTGCTTCATCCTCATCAAGGTTAGTAACGTCCTGTACGGTAAGGGTACCCTGTTGCAGTTTTTCACCGAGACCTATGATCTCCCTTATCATAAGCGGGCATCCGATAATGGCTTTAGCCATTATCTTTCTTCCTCTTTGCATCTCCCTTGCAATGGTGATCTCTTCATCTCTGGTAAGGAGGGAATGACCTGCTATTTCGTGCAGATAGGCTCTTATAGGATCCTGCTGTGATCTTCTGAACATTGCAGTATAAGTTGCTATGTCTTTACCGTTGCTGTTGTCATCGGATTCATTGCCGGAAACCGGATCATTTCCGTTATTGTTAATATCGGAATTGCTGTTTTTGAACTTGTTATTACTATATTTAGAATCTTTATCTTCAGGCTCAAAGCGCATATTTTTCTCAGGATTCATTAAGTTCACCTCTAACAATTTTTTCCTTTTCTACCAGATCTTTATAATTTTTAAGAAGCTCTTTTTCGGCGGCATAATCATTTTGCCTGCTTGTCTCCTCAATTCTTTTTCTTAAAATTAATAGTTCTTTGTTTATTTTTTTGAGCTTTAATCTGGCCCTGCAGTGCTTTAACACCTTATTCGCTGTTTTACTGTCTGCAATCTGGTCAGAGGAAAAAACTGCCTCGGAAATCAAATCCTGAACTGAACTGTTATCAAATAATCCTACAAGCTGTGTTAAATTTTGGTAATCGTATCTTTTAACTTCATCAAGAATTGATTTAATATCTTTATCATCAATCAGGTCTATTCCACCTTTTTCGTAAAATTCATCCACCATATCAGGAAATTTTAAAATAATTTTAAGAACCATGAATTCATTCCGGTTCTTATCAGTTCCGGAAGAATTCATGGATGATGTATTTGCTCCAGACGATTGTTTAATCATGGAATAAAGGTCATTTTCCCTGAATCCGAACATACCGGCGATTTTTGATATGTAAAACGATCTGTCCACAGCCGACTGCATTCTTGAAATAAAATCCATCAGTCTCCTTGCCGAACGCTCTCTTGAGAGATTGTCATCTCTGAATTCACTGAATATTTTTTCGATATTATAATCAGGAAGAAGTGTTGAATTATTAATAAGCTTATCGAATTCATTTTTGCCATTCCTGTTTATAAATGTATCCGGATCTGTTCCCTCCGGCAGTGTAGCAATTCTTGGCATTATTCCGGATTCAAGCATCACTTCACCGGCTTTTATCGAAGAATTGAGACCTGATTCATCACCATCAAATAATATGACAACATTGTCAGTGTATCGTTTTAATATCCTTGCGTGTTCCGAGGTGAAAGAAGTTCCAAGAGTGGCTACCACGTTGTCTGCACCGTGCGCACTCAGGGAGATAAGGTCAAAATATCCTTCTACAAGTACCGCGGAGTTTGATTTTCTAATGTTAGATGAGTTTATATTCAGACCATAAAAAGAATTACGTTTTTTGTAAATTTCAGACTCGGGGGAATTGTAGTATTTCGGTGTATTATCGTCATTAAGTACCCTGCCACCGAAACCTATCACATTACCGGTAACATCAAATATAGGGAATATGATCCTGTCTCTGAAACGGTCATAATAACCGCCTGTTCCTTTTTTCCCCGAAATCAGCCCAAGTTCCTCGGCGACTGATATCGGAACTTTTTTTTGCTCGAGATATTCGGTGAGAGTATTCCATTCATCAAATGCATATCCCAGGTTGAATAACTTTGCCGTTTCAGAGTTTATACCTCTGTTCTTAAGATAATTTCTTGCCTTTTGTGCTTTTTTGGACTGAAAAAGATTTCTTTGAAAATAATTACAAACCAGTTTGTTTAATTTGTAGTATGTATTTTTGTGACTGGTACTTCTTGGTGAGTAATCATTCAACTTTATCTCTATGTCAGCCAGTTTCGCCAGCTCTGACAGCGATTCTCTGAAAGAAATATTATTATATTTCATCATAAAGCCGAATATATCTCCACCCGCCCCACAACTGAAGCAATGAAAAAGACCTTTTTCCTCACTTACATGCATGGAGGGGTTTTTGTCATCATGGAATGGACAAAGACCAATATAATCCTTTCCAGATTTCCTGAGAGACACGTAATTTTGTATAAGGTCGGTGATGTTTAACCTCCTCTTCACCTCTTCGATTACTGAATCATAGGAAGCTGACCCCATTAAATATATGCTTACCTCTTACTTAAAATCCGGAAGGATGGAATGAACGGATTGACCGTGATCCCACCTTCCAGCAAAATTTATTTAATTTTTACGTGACTTTTTTAACTGGCGTTTTTTTGCCGCGTATAGTTTCTTTTTTTTCTTCTGGCTGGGTTTCTCGTAGTATTCTCTTTTTCGGACTTCGGATAGAATTCCACCTTTCTCAACCTGCTTCTTGAATCTTTTGAGAGCACTGTCTATGCTCTCGTTGCTACCGACAACAATTCCTGGCATTAAGTATAGTCACCTCCTGAGAATAAAATACTTTGTAAAATTAATGAATCATCTTTCAAATGTCAAGTAATAACAGTGCTTTCAGAAGTTTTTAAGACTCTTTAACATGCTATTTATCGAAAATCCCTACCCTCTTCCTGTTTTCCTCAATTCTTTTCATTTCCTCTTCTTTATTAATATTAGTTTCCCTGATCTCATCGTCCTCTGTCTCAAGACGGTGTTCTTCCAGTCTTCTTGACCAGGAATCCTTCTTTTCTCTGATCTGATCTATTAATCCCATAGATGACCCCCTTATTTTAATATTTCTGAAACCGGTACTATTTGTACTTGCTGCCTGATCCTGGGTATTTCTTCCTCAAATGCTTCTATGGTTGTAGGATAGGGATGACATATGCCAATAGCGAACCCGTTCTTTTCGGATTTTGCCACAAGTTTGTCAAGCTGCCGCTTAACATATTCCTTACCTTTGGTCTTATCATCAAGAAAATAGTCACGTTTAGCCTCTTTCATCCCCAACTCCCTTGCCACTTCATAACCCTGAGAATTCGAAGTAGTGAGGCTGTCAACAAAGAACATACCTTTTGATTTTAAACGTCTGAGAACCAGTTCCATCAGCTCGCGGCTTTCTGTAAACTTTGAACCCATATGGTTGTTGACCCCAACCGCTGTAGGTACAGCACTCAGATCCCTGTCGAGACTTCGCAGTATAGCTTCTTTGGTCTGTCCTACCATAAGCACACCTTCACCGGCATCATCCGCATTATACCCCGAGATGGCCTTCGGCTCCATGGGAAGATGCAACATAACCTCCATATTCTTTTTCCTTGCAAGATCTTCAACATAAGATGAATGCGGCAGATCGGGAAGAATTGAAAAGGTTAACCCCGTTGAAATAGCGGAAAAACGGTCAGCAGAGGTCTTATCTCTTCCCAGATCATCAACAATAATGACAACTTTAGACATTTTAGATGCAAATAACTCTTTTTTATCTATATCACTATTTAAAGATTTCTGTTTTTCAGGTTTAGGTGTTAAAGAATTTTTTACTGATGCCGACACTTCAGCTTCATTTGGAGATTTCTTCTCCAGATCAAAGATCAGTTTATGTGTTTTCAGACCCTCAACACTTATATCGAAGACTATCCCGGTTTTATTCTTCTTAAAAGTAGCTTTTGTATAACTATTTGAAGCGACTTGTGAAAGTTCGGTTTCTATTTTGTGGGTTGTTATATTTTTACCAGCCGCATTAAATTCAGTTTCCTTGTATTCCCACTTCTCGTCGCCTTTCGTACTGACAGTTGAAGATCGTCTTAGGATATCCTTTTTAGTTATCCCGAGATCAAAAAGTATATGATAGAGTGACTTATCAATTCTGTTAATCTCCGAATTGATGTCAACAGCAGTTTGTGTTTCAGATATCTCATCAAGCTCTATTTCCTGTTTCAGGAAGCTGATGTAATAAATCGTACCAAACAGTATGGCAGTAAAGGCAAACAATATTAAAGCAACTCTTCTGGTACCGCCGCGTTTTGTTGATTTTCTCTTCTTTCGTCCTGATGACTTTTTTCTGGGCAAATTAAAAAACCTTGAGATTTACGATTTTTATTTCACTGAATGTTTAAGAACTTCAACGGCACGGTTCAACTGGGTATCTTTATCCTTATCTTCCGAGACAATGATATCCGGAGATATACCTACATCATTTATCTTGTAACCCTTGGGGGTATAGAACCTGGCGGTTGTCAGTTTCACACCTGAACCATCTTCGAGCTCTATGATGGTCTGGACCGAGCCTTTGCCAAAAGTCTGAGTCCCCAGGATCCTTGCAATATTATTGTCTCTCAATGCTCCGGCCACAACTTCAGAAGCACTGGCACTTCCCTTATTGACAAGTATTATTACAGGTATATCAGGGATCGGTCTGTTAGTGGTTGCAAAATAATCTTTTGTATCAATATCATTTCTCCCCTTAACACTAACTATTATCCCGTTATCAATAAATTCGTCCGCTATTTCTATTGCCTCATCAAGCAGACCTCCGGGGTTATTCCTCAGATCGACAATCATTCCGTTAAGCTTTCCTTTGTTCTGTTCTACAAGGCTGTTGTATGCATTCACAAACTCAGCAGAAGATTGTCTTTGGAACTGGACCAGTTTGATGTATCCAATTCCGCCTTCGATCAATTCGGACTTGACACTTTTTATTTTTATGAGATCCCTTACAAGTTCTATTTCCTTTGTTTCATCGCTCTCGGCAGATTTTACAATTAATTTTACAGGCGTCCCGATTTTACCTCTCAGCAGCTTGGCAGCATCGAAAGTCGTCATATTCTCAGTTGATTTCCCTTCGATCTTCACTATCCTGTCTCCCGGTTTTATCCCGGCATTATACGCAGGGGTATCTACGATCGGAGTTATTACGGTAAGCGCGTTATCCTTAACAGTAAGTTCAACACCTATCCCGCCGAATTCACCATAAGTGTCTATTTCGAGTTCCTTGAATTTCTCGGGTGTCAGATATACGGAATAAGGGTCGAGGTTCTTTAACATTCCCTCAATTGCACTTTTCGTAAGCTGGTCCGAATCTACATCGTCAACATAATTCCTTTCAACGAGATCAAGTACTTTAGTGAACTTGGATAATCCCTCGTAAACACTCTCTTTACTGTCTGAAGGGGTAGCCGCATTGACATTGAAAAGTGGTGTTACAGTTATCAGTAATAAAATTATTAATTTTTTCATCTCGCAGGATGTTACTTATATATATGAACTAAGATAAAGGTTACATTATTTTTATTTAAATTATGCCAGTTGATTTCATTTAAGTATAAATATACTGAAAAAACCTTAAAACAAACATATGGTCAGTCTGGATTTTTTAAAAATAACAATATAAACTTAGGTTTTTAAAGTGCGGGAATCCTGATAATGATAAAACTACTTGGCAGTATTATCGAAAGGTATTTGAACAGTTTCGCAGATACCGTACCAGAAATAACAAGGAACTGGTTTATTATATATAAAATTGCATTCTATGCGGGTGCTTTCTTTATATATATATTAACATTCATAGTATTGTTAACTGTGGTTCTGATTATCTTTGTGATAGCTGTCCCGGTCTCATCCATTTATAAAACCTTTTTTTCCGCCAACAATCCTGACACTAATTAACAGGACAATCAGCGAACTCTGAGTTTATGGGGAATAGAGCATTAAAAGAGCTGGACAAAAACAATCTGCCGAAACATATAGTTATAATAATGGACGGTAACGGCAGGTGGGCTACAAAAAAAAAGCTTGACAGAATAAGTGGTCACCAGGAAGGCATGAAGGCAGCAAGTTCCGTGGTAAAGGCAGCAAAGAACCTGGGAATAAAATATATAACTCTTTATGCATTTTCAGTCCAGAACTGGCAGAGACCAAAAGAAGAAGTTCATGCACTGATGCAGTTACTGAACAACTATCTTGTAAAAGAAGGTAAACAGCTGGTTGAGAAGGATATTAAACTCAATGCTATCGGGAGACTCGGTGATCTTCCGACTTCTACACTTGATACATTGAACAAAATAATGGAACAAACAAGACACTGTAGTGAAATGACGCTGACACTGGCATTAAGTTATGGCGGCAGAGAGGAAATACTGGATGCCGTAAAAAATATAATAAGATCAGGGGATATTGACGTTAGTGATTTAGACGAAAGCGAATTTGCTAAATTCCTTTATACCTCGGACCTCCCCGAACCGGACCTGATGATAAGAACCAGTGGTGAAATGAGGCTTTCAAACTTCATGTTGTGGCAGCTCGCATACACAGAGATATACGTTACGAAGACTTTATGGCCTAATTTCCGAAAAAGACATCTGATAAAAGCTATAATGGATTACCAGAAAAGGGAAAGAAGGTTCGGACTAACAGGTGCCCAGATAAAGAGAAAGGTGAATTCTTGAAAAATATCTCTATTCTGGGTTCCACAGGCTCAATCGGGACACAAACACTTGAAGTTGTAGACCAGCATCCTGATAAGTTCAGGGTAAGCGGACTGGGGGCAGCTACTAATCTGGATACTCTCGCAGGACAGATAAAAAAATACAGTCCCGAGATCGTTTCGGTAATCGATCAATCTCACGCCATTATGCTCAGTGAGAAGCTGAACGGGAACAATGTTGAAATAGTCTGGGGTGAAGAAGGTTATAAACTGTTGGCAACCCTTGAAAAAACAGACCTTGTCGTTTCGGCTATGGTCGGAGCTTCCGGTCTTAAGCCTACTTTTTCGGCGATCAAAGAAGGCAAGAATGTGGCACTTGCGAACAAGGAGTCTCTCGTGATCGCAGGTGAAATACTTCTAAATGAGTCAAGTGGTAGTAAATGCAGGATAATTCCTGTTGACAGTGAACACAGTGCCCTTTTTCAGGCACTTGACCTTAATGGAAGTGAATTCGTAAAAAGAATTATCATAACCGCCTCCGGAGGACCTTTCAGGGATAAATCCATAACGGATCTCGAAAGGGTTACTGTTAAAAGTGCTTTGGAACATCCTACCTGGAAGATGGGGGCCAAGATAACAATAGATTCAGCTACTCTCATGAACAAGGGGTTTGAAGTAATCGAAGCTAAATGGCTTTTCAACATTCCCGCAGAGAAGATAGATGTCTGGATACACCCGCAGAGTATCGTGCATTCTATGGTAGAATATATTGACGGATCATTTATTTCCCAGTTAAGTGTACCGGATATGAAAATCCCGATTGCATATGCTCTTTCTTATCCGGACAGGGTGGAATTATCCGGTCGCAATATTAATCCTGCCGATTTTTCCAATTTGAGTTTTGAAAATGTTGACAAAAATAAGTTTCAATCACTCAGACTGGCAAAATCTGCTTTAATGGAAGGCGGGACTATGCCGGCTGTTCTGAACGCATCCAATGAAATTGCAGTTCAGGCATTTTTAAATAAAAAGATTAAATTCACGGATATTATGCGTATAGTAGAAAAGACAATGCAAGATCATAATTCCCGGTCTGCAAAAACAATTGACGATATTTTCGACGCAGACAGCTGGGCGAGAGCTTACGCCCGAACGATAACAAAATATACAGGAGAGTAATAATGATTTCTGTTTTAGCATTTTTATTTGTAATTGGAATACTCGTCTTTATTCACGAACTTGGTCATTTCAGTGTTGCAAAGATATGCGGTGTCAGGGTTGAGCAATTTTCACTGGGTTTTGGGAAGAAATTGATAGGTTTTGTCAGAGGTGAAACAGAATACCTGATTTCGATGCTCCCCCTGGGCGGATATGTAAAGATGTACGGTGAAGGTAGCGAAGACAATATTATAGTTGATAATGTCGAAGTCGACTCCAAAGCCTACAAAAAAGGATTCAGATCCGGAGACAGGATAGTAAAGATAGACAATATAACGATCGCATCATACGAAAGCTGGAATAAACTTTACTCCCATCTTGGTGGCACTCCTGCAATAAAGAGGACTTTTAAAATAGAAAGAAGCAACGATACTTATGCGATTAATTCTACTGCCGGGGATCTCGATGGATTAAATGCTTACACGGAAAAAGAATATTCAAGGGGTTTTTCCAACCAGTCAATAATTGAGAGATTCTTCATTATTGTCGCCGGACCTTGTATGAATTTTTTGCTCCCTTTTATATTCCTCCCGATAGTATTCATGATAGGCATTTCCGTTCCGGCTTATCTTGAGAAAGCACCTGATGTGGGATATATAAGCCAGTCCTCACCTGCAGAAGTTGCAGGGTTCGAAGTAGGGGACAGGATACTAAGTGTAAACGGCAACAAAATGGAAACCTGGCGTGATGTCAATATTGCAATGCAGTCAAATCCTGACGCTGTGGTAAATGTGACCGTAAAAAGGAATGGCGATATAAAGAATCTCAGCTTGAAAGCCAAAGCTTCACCCGAAGGCCTCGTTGCAGTCGGTCTTTCGGAACCGCTCCAGGCCAGGGTTGGTGACACGATCGAAGGCTCACCGGCAGCGAAAGCAGGTCTAAAGAAAGGAGATCTGATACTTAAGATTAATGGTGCGGATGTAAAAAACTGGGAGCACATGGCAACCATGATCAAAAAGAACAGTAACAGCAAAATAGATATGGTCGTGAAAAGAAATGACAAAAAGATCAATTTTACACTTGTTCCCGAAGTTAACCCGCAGACAGGAGAAGGCGCGATCGGTATTACACTCTACAGGGAACAGATCGTAAAGAAATACGGTTTTATTGATTCAATTGTCAACGGCTTCAAGGAAGCGGCCGGGATGGTATACGAAGTTACAGTACTTCTCCTGGGTTTCATATTTAAACTAATAACAGGAAAGATAGCTTTGAGTACGGCAGGCAAGAGTATTGCCGGTCCTCTTTTCATTGCAAAGATATCAGGTTCAGCTGCTGAAAGCGGGCTGCCGCAACTGCTTCAGTTCACATCGTTCATCAGTGTTAATCTCGCGGTTATCAACCTTTTGCCGATCCCGATGCTCGACGGCGGCCATGTTCTTTACCTGTTGATCGAAACAGTAAAAAGAAAACCCATTAACAGAAAGACAATGGAAATAGTACAGCGCTTTGGTTTTACACTGCTGATACTGATTATGTTCCTTGCGATTTATAATGATATAAGCAGATTGGGCGGCGGCATTACAGATCATCTGTCCAGACTATTAGAAGTCTTTAAGTAATGACAGATAATGAGTTTATTAAAACTCGGCAGAGACAACTGGGCAAGAACATCCCCTGCTAAAGACGGGGTTGTCTTCCTCATTCTGACATTCATAATAGGTTTCGCAGCCCTGAACACGGGTAATAATCTTCTTTACCTTATTTTCGGGATGATGACTAGTATGGTCATAATTTCCGGTATTTTATCCATGCTCAATCTCTCTTCCATAGAGATAGATTTAAAATATCTGCCCCAGACTTTTGCTCTCAGACCAAGTATCGCGACTCTTATAGTAACAAATAACAAGATAATCCCCTCTTATTCCCTAACATTCAGGATTGGAGAGAATTTCGCCCATTTATCGCACATAGCCTCCAAAAGCACTGAAGAGATAAGAATAAAATGCTTTTTCAACAAAAGGGGATGGAGTGAATTTCCTGAGATAATCCTTAATACGGGTTTCCCTTTTGCATTCTTCAATAAATGGGTAAGGATGACTGCCGGGGAACAAAAAATAATTGTGTTTCCGAGTATTCATAATGTTTCAAAAGATCAACTAACTGAAAAAGTGATAGCCGGAGAAAGTGAATCAAGAATGACAGGTCAGGGAACCGAACTTAGAACAATACGTGAATACGAGACCGGAGATAATATCAAATATATAGACTGGAAAAAAACTGCTAAGTCGCATAAGCTCATGGTAAGAGAATTTTACGGAGAAGAAAGGGAGGTCGCAAAAGTAATATTCACTCCCGAAAATGACAATTGTGAGAATATCGAGCAATATATCAGTGAAAAAGCATCGCTACTTATCGAATACCTAAACAAAGAACTTGATGTGGAGTTTGTTACCCCGGAGCATTCGATTCTGGCCCGAAAGAATGACGAATCCGTTAACAGAATCCTTCGTTATCTTGCACTTTATTAAAATTACTGTTAAACATAAAACCGGGAGATCGAGAAATGGATACTAAATCAGATCGGGAGAAGGTACTTAATACTAATGAAATTTTCTACAAAGCTCTTGGTACAAGGGATCTGGAGCTGATGTCAACTATCTGGGTCAAGGATCAAAGGGCCGGATGTGTACATCCCGGATGGGTAATACTTCGAAGCTGGGATGCCATAAAACAAAGCTTGGAGAATATATTCGACCCTGAAGACCAGGTGGATATTTCTTTATCCGATGTATCCGTAATTGTTAAGGGCAAGTTTGCCTGGCTGACGTGTGTTCAGCAAATGCTGTATATAAAAAGGAACCCCGTTACCTATAACATTTCACAGTCTACTAACATATTTGAAAAAATAGAGAATGACTGGTTCTTGATAATCCACCACGCATCACCCATACCGGACATGAGGATCAATGAACACTCCAATACGAGTATTCAATGATCAGTCGAGCTCGGTTCTTATTGATATCTCCGAATTAAGAGTCCTGTGTACCGGGCATTTATCAGCAATCTCAATTAGTCGCTCCTTCTGCTCGGAGCTCAGATCACCCGCAAGTTCTATCCTTCTGGTTATTCTGTCTATTTTTCCTTCTTTGGTTTCACAATCCTCGCAATCGGCTGCATATATTTTTTCGTGACTTAGAGAGACTTTTATTGTATCCAGAGGCCATTTTTTTCGATTTGAATACATTCTTAAAGTCATACAGGTGCAACTGCCAAGAGAAGATAATAGATATTTGTAGGGATCGGGTCCAAGGTCGTCCCCTCCTGATGAAATGGGTTCGTCACTAACGAGCAGATGTTCACCGGTTCTTATATAAGTACTGTATGAATATTTATCATTTATAACCTTTACCGTTTTATCATCCTGTCGTCTCTCGTTTCCAGGGTCTCTTTCGATGTATCTATCAGCCCAGGCAGCGATGACTCTGCCGGTATATAGCGCATCATGTCTGCTGCTGATAAGATGATCCGCATTATCAAGTGTTATAAAACTCTTGGGGTGCTTGGCAGTTACGAATATAGCTGTCGCATTGTCAATCCCAACTGTATTATCAAAAGGAGAATGCATTACCAGCAGAGCTTTTCTGAGATTTCCTATTTTATTCTTCATCCCGCTTTCTTCAAGATCATCCAGAAACTGTTTTTTGATTTTGAAAGGTCTGCCTGCTATTAGAACTGTAGCTTCTCCCTGGGAATCGATCCTATCTTTTTTATCCTTCATATGTCTTAGAACATGGGACGGCTCGGATGGTGCAGCGATCGTAACAACTGCTTTTGATGAACTGATTTTCTCAGCTATCTGGATAACGGCAGCGCCCCCGAGTGAGTGTCCTATCAGAAGTTCTGCCGGAGCATAATTGTTTTCCAGATAATCTGCTGCGCTTACAATATCCAGCGTATTTGTAGAGAAATTTGTATCGGAAAAATTACCTTCACTCTCACCAAGGCCTGTAAAATCGAACCTAAGTACTGATATCCCTTTACGGGCAAGTTCATTGCAGATGGTTTTTACCGACTTCAGGTCCTTTGAGCAGGTGAAACAATGTGCAAAGATCGCATAAACGGAATCAGGTTTGTTTGAAAGGTGCAACAATCCGCGAAGTACTGTCCCTGAATCATTTTTGAATTCCACTTTTTTAACTGACATTTCAGGAACCTCCATCCGGATCAACAGGATACTCAATCCCTATAACCAGTTAATCCCCTTAATATTAGATATTACTTTTTATTTTTGTATTTTTTATAACCTGTCTTGTCAAGAGAAGAAGCCTTTTTAAGCACTTTCTCTTTAAGTTCTGATTTGTATTTTATAATTCTTTCCCTGAGTGAAGGGTCTTTTACAGACAGTATTTCACAAGCCAGGATACCTGCATTCCTTGCACCATTAAGAGCCACAGTTGCTACAGGTACACCAGCGGGCATCTGGAGAATAGAAAGCACTGAGTCCCAGCCATCTATAGAGTTTGAAGATTTAATCGGTACTCCTATAACAGGCAACGGCGAAATTGAGGCGATCATTCCCGGTAGATGAGCAGCACCACCTGCACCGGCAATTATAACATTGACCCCCCTGTCATGTGCATCCACTGCAAATTTGAACATCCTTTCAGGTGTTCTGTGAGCAGATACGATATTCACTTCAAATTCCACACCGAGTTCATCCATCACATCGGCTGCTTCACGCATAACAGGCAGGTCGGAATCCGAACCCATTACAATACTCACCTGTACCTTGCTCATGATACCACCTTTAGAGAATCCTTTATGATTTTAGCTTTTTCAAGCGCAGAATTTTTATCTGTGTCTATGATAGTAATATGTCCCATTTTTCTGAATGGTCTGGTTAAACTCTTGCCGTATATATGTATTTTAGCACCATTGATGGAAAGACACTCTCTTAAGCCCAGATATTTTGCTTCTCCTTCATAACCGGGTTCACCAAGTATATTTACCATTACTGACGGCATAATCATCCCGGGATCAGCAAGCGGAAGGTCAAGAAGACAGCGAAGGTATTGTTCATATTGTGAAGTTATACATGACTCAATTGTGTGGTGACCACTATTATGTGGTCTGGGAGCAACTTCGTTTACCATCAATCTGTCATTTTCATCAATAAACATCTCAACCGCCAGAATACCGTTCAGATCATAAGCATTTATAGTTTTGAATGCAAGGTCCTCAGCCAGTGAGGACTGTTTTTCAGTGATATCAGGCGGGCTGATGAGATAGTCAACAAGATTAGCCTCCTGATTAAATACCATCTCGACCGGCGGGAAACATTTGACCTGCCCTTCACTGTTACGGGCAGCAATAACAGATATTTCTTTCTTGATACTGATACAGTCTTCAACTATGCATGGCCCATCAAGTAAGGAATCAAGGTCATTGTCCGATCTTATTATTTTAACACCCTTTCCGTCGTAACCCAGTGTACGTGATTTTTGTACAAAGGGAATTTCTATATTCCCCTTTTGCAATGCATTTATCACATCGTCCTTTTTTGAACAAATTGTGTAATCGGCTGTAGGAATGTTATTCGATGTATAGAACTTCTTCTGCTCACCCTTATCCTGGATTGTCCTGAGTATATTTACAGCCGGTCTGATTAAAAGTCCTTCATTCTCAAGCTTTTGAAGTGCATCGGTGTTCACATGTTCTATTTCTATAGTCAGGATATCAACATTTCGCCCAAAATTATAAACATCATCGTAAGATCTGAAATCACCCCTGGTGAAACTGCTGCAAACAGTGGCGCTTGGGCAATCCCCTGATGGATCCAGCACATATGTCTGGACATGCCAGTTACTTGCTTCCAGACAAAGCATTTTCCCAAGCTGTCCGCCGCCGAGAACACCCAACTTTGTATCTGACAAATTTATCATCTCAATTCAACTTTTCCGGAACGGATATGTAAACAAATAACATGTTTATAATGATACGAAGTCCACTATATCCAAAATCTGCATTGGATTATTGATCAGATACCTGGCTCCGTGTTCCTTTAATTCACTGCGATCCCTGAATCCCCACAATACTCCCACAGGAAGCATGCCGGCTGATTTGGCAGTTTCCATATCAACTCCCGAATCGCCCAGATAAATGATCTTCTCAGTGTCTATATTTATCTTCTTTGATATCATCATTGCTCCGGTCGGATCAGGTTTTCTCGGCAGGTTGTCCGTTTGTCCTAACACCTCTTCGAAATGCCATTTCTGAAATATCTCCGATACGATCTTCCTGGTTACTTCATTAGGCTTGTTGGTAAGAACAGCAGTTTTTACGGACTTATCAGCAAGATAATCCAGTAGTTGTGGAATTCCATCATATGGTTTTGTGTGAACATTGTAATTTTTAAAGTAATCCTTTAGGAACAAATCGAGACATTTTCTCAAAGTGCTTTCATCACGCTTACCTTCCGGAAGAGCGCGCTTAACCATCATTTCCGCACCGTCGCCTATGAATCTGTTGTATTCATCCAGATCGTGCGTGGGAAATCCGAAAGATTCCAGTACTCTGTTCACAGATGTCCCAAGATCCTCTACAGAGTTGATCAATGTACCATCCAGATCGAATATAACTGCTTCGTATTTTATTTGTGTCATAATTATGTAAACCTTTACTCTTAATTTTTGTCCCCGGGATAATCGGGTCTTGATGGCTCGTCAATGGGATTTTCTTTCAGAAGATCGAGCACAACATCAACAGCTTTGTCCAGCTGTGTATCTAAACTTTTTACCATATCCAGAGGGGTAATTTCAACTTTATAATCAGGTGTTACACCCCGTCCCTCTACATCCCATTTACCATTTAAATTCCAGAATGCATAACTTGGAGCTGTTACATACCCGCCGTCAATAAAATTGGGTGTTTCCGTAAAACCTATAAGGGCTCCCATAGTTCTTTCCCCAACGATCTTGCCAAGGGATCTTTCCCTGAAGTAATAGGGGAATGCATCCCCTCCGGAGCCAGACCATTGATTTATTATCATGACCTTTGGTCCGTTATGTCCGAGGTCGGGTGTTTTCCAGTCTTTGAAATATCTTGTAGCCCAGTAATTCATAACCGCTCGGTCGAGCAACTCAACAAATCTGTCCGGTATCTGACCTCCGGAATTAAATCTCTCGTCTATAATAAGTCCTTCCTTGTAAGTCTGCGGAACAAACTGTCTCATTAACTGGTTCTGTCCTTCTGTTCCTGTATCCGGCACATATATGTACCCTACTCTGCCATTGGATCTTTCTTCAACATACGAGCGCTTTTTATCTATCCAGTCATAATACCTGAGTCGTAGATCCTCGCTTCTGTCAAGCAGTTCTACGTATACCCTGAAACTATTTTTCTTACTGCCGGATCTCCCTATGGTTAAAGATACTACCTTGTCTGCCATACCCTGAAATGCAAGCCATGGATCAGAACCTGTGTCTATATCCCTGCCATTTACTTTGAGAAGGATATCCCCGGATTTTACCTTTTCCCCTGATTCAAGTAAAGGGGAACGCAGCTCCGGGGCGATCTTCCCCCCGGTATAAATTCTGGAAATAACGAAGGCGTCCTTTTCCTGATCATACCTGAAATCACATCCCGGCAGACCCACGGAAACGGATCTTGGTTCTTCTATATCACCACCACCCACATATGTGTGAGATGAATTTAGTTCTCCAATTAGTTCCCCGATTACAAAATTCAGGTCATACCTGCTTGTAACATATGGCAACAGATAGGAATATCTCTCTTTCATTTTTTTCCAGTTCACACCGTGCATGTTCGGATCATAGAAAAAGTCACGTTCAATTCTCCACGCTTCATTGAAGATCTGTGTCCATTCTTCCCTTGGATCTATCAAAGCTTCAATATTTCCTGTATCGACGATACCACTGGTATTCGCACTTTTTTTGTCAGTATCTACTATTCCGAGTACTTCACCTTTTTTGTAAATCAGCTTTTTCCCACCGAATGACAAGTGGAAATCAGCTATTCCGGACAGTATCTGTTTTTCCTTCTTCTGATCAATGTCGTAATAATACAGCTTTCCTGACATATCCTGGCTCGTAGATGTTCCAGCGTTGGGAAAACGAAGATATACAAGTGCATTCTCAAGTGCTTCCATCCTGCCAAAATTACCATTTTTTATATCCAGCCTTGATACCCTGGATTCAATACCATCAAAGTCTATTGTGAAACCAACCGGCGAAGTATCATTCCCCTTCCCTTCATTCAGGGCTGTCTGCTTTGAATTATCGCCTGTCTCTGCAACATCACTCTCAATACTATCTATAAGAGGAACATCTTTTCTTAGATATAAAACATATATCTCTGTTGCATTGGGGTAAGTCCATGACTCATCGAAATCACCGTATACAGGATCGAATTCCCTGTTTGAATAGAAATACAGATATTTCCCTTCTTTTCCGAACACGGGTAACATATCACTATAAAAATCTGACGTTACCCTCCTACTTATGCCGGTTTTTACATTGTATATGAAGATAGAATCAAGGCCATTATTGCAGGTTTTTGAATATGTTAACCATTTACTGTCGGGTGACCACGATGCCCCTTTTATCATATTCCATTCATCTGTATCCACCAGTGCAGACCTCTTTTTAGAGATATCATTTATATAGATATTCCCGGCCTGATCAGTGTATGCCACCATTCTGCTGTCAGGTGACCATACCGGGTCGAAATAGTATCCGCTTTTATTATCAGTAACCCTGGCTGAAGTTCCTTCTGATTCTGCTTTATCAATTACAAGGTTGTACTCGCCTTCGGAGTCAGAAAAATATGCTATCTTTTTACCATCCGGTGACCATGCGGGATATCTCTCGGCAATGCCTGAACTGGCTGTATGGTTCTGTACAAAATCGTTCTTAATATTAATCGTGAAGACCTCTCCTCTTGCTTCAACGAGTGCGGATTGACCTTTCGGAGATATGTCAAAATTCTCGATGTAACCGGAAAGATCTTTTAATTCTGGTCTCAATTCCGGTGCATCGAATGGAATATGCACAGTAATTTCATGTACACCGGTGGATTTTAAATCAAGAAGATATAATTTGCCGGCATTTTCAAATACTATGTCACCGGGTCCTATACTTGGCCATTTTACATCATATTCTGTAAAACGGGTGAGCTGAGTGAAATTATCGTCTTTGATCGAATATGACCAAATATTCAGTTTTTTCTCCTTTCCCCTGTCCGAAAGGAAATACAGTACATCGCCCCTCCACATCGGAACTGCGTCGGTGCCTTTAAAACTCGTAAATTTTGAGTACTTTCTTTCAACAAAATCATACATCCATATATCACTTGCCATTCCGCCGGTATATCTTTTCCAGTTGTCGAGCTGTCTTGATGAGAACTGAAATGCGATCTCCGAACCGTCTTTATTAAAAGATGCAAGCTCACCGTAAAAAAAGGGTAGTGTTTCCGGCATTCCGCCCTCAACCGGTTGCAGGAACAACCTGTTATATCTCCTTACATGGCTGAGCATCTCGGACCTGTAAAGTATTTTTGTTCCGTCAGGATACCAATCTACAACAAGATCATCATCCGCATGATGAGTCAGTCTCTCGGGCCTACCACCTTTGGCAGGGATTGTGTAAACATCTGTATTCCCGTCATAATTTGCACTGAATGCTATAGTTGATCCGTCAGGTGAAAACTTCGGGAAAAGTTCTGGTCCCGGCGGCGAACTCAACCTTCGCGCAGTCCCTCCCTTTTTCGAGACTGTCCATAAATCACCTGCATACACAAAAACCACAGAATCTTTACTGACATCGGGATATCTGAGTATCAGTGCATCAGGTTTTATACCCTTTGCACTTACTGATACAGATAATAATGAAAGAAAAAATATTATAGATATATATTTCATAGTATTTTTCAATCGAGGTATCTGTTGTGGAATTCATGAATCGATGAAGGTTCGCCCAGTACAGTAATTCTGTCGTTATGTTCAAGCACCGTGTCCCCTTTTGGGACAATAATTTCCTTTCCCCTCCTGATAATAGCAATAAGGCAGTTTACCGGCAGCTTCACCTCCCTAAGTGGTTTACCGATAAGTACTGATGATGATCTATCATTTCTTACTACCATAGATATATGTCT
>Ga0102952_1000080_pt1 | contig 55297 bp, 42 predicted proteins | sample SalPon2A_C_D1_MG_FD_78506 | JGI IMG/M metagenome (GOLD analysis project Ga0102952, IMG submission 78506) | Soil microbial communities from South San Francisco under conditions of wetland restoration - Salt Pond MetaG R2A_C_D1_MG | ecosystem: Environmental > Terrestrial > Soil > Wetlands | place... | reverse complement strand
TGACCCCGTTTCTTAGATGAATCTTACCTAGCCATCCACCAACCTCCATAAACTGGGAGGCAAGCTCTGCTTGCTCTACTTCGTCGTCAACGACTCAAACGCTCCGACGAGCGATCCAGCTCGGGGGAAAACACGGAATAGGTACGCATCATCCACAGCCGCTGCGAACAACCAGGGGTAATTTTGAGGGCAACAATTCAGATCCACCGCTCGAAACCCTGCAATAATGCGCCCTGGAGCCGCTTATGAGTTCCCCTCCGTCCATTACAAAATCCCGGGACAGCTTGCAGCCCGCTGCGCAGCGGGCTTATTTGCACTTTCATTTCTTGCTGCGCCCATCGCGCGTCATCAACAGCCTATCGGTAACCGCCTCTGAAACGGCGAACAAGATACTTCTCCGCTTCGATGAGCAGCATGACCATGCCTCCAACGCCGATCGATCGCAGCCACGCTCCTAAGCTGATCGGTGCGGTCCCGAACAGCTCATGCAAGGGTTCTCCGTAGACGAACCCGAGCTGAGCGAGTATGAGCAGTCCGATAACGAGGAGCACATAGGGGTTGCCCAGGATCCCGCGGCGGTTGAGTACCGGTGCGGTCAGGAACCGGGCATTCAGCAGGTAAAACATTTCAATCAGCACCAGGGTATTGACGGCGACCGTACGCGCCTCGGCAAGCCCCGCACTGTGGAACCGCTCCCAGGCGAACAGGCCGAAAGTACCCACGAGACCCAGTACGGCAACGAATGCGATCCGCCATATCAGAAAAGGGGTCAACAGGCCTCGCCGCGGATTGCGCGGCGGGCGACCCATCACCCCGGGCTCGGACGCTTCGAAGGCGAGCGGCAACGCCAGCGTGACAGCGGTAATCGTGTTCACCCACAATATCTGCAGCGGCGTGATCGGTAACGCCATGCCGAGCACTATGGCCGCGATCACCACAAGGGCCTCGGCACCGTCCGTAGGCAATATGAACATGATGGTTTTCTTCAGATTGTCGTACACGGTACGGCCTTCATGTACCGCATCGACAATCGTCGAAAAGTTGTCATCGGCGAGCACCATGGGCGCCGCCTCCCGCGCCGCATCCGTACCACGTGCACCCATCGCTATTCCGATATCGGCACGCTTCAGCGCCGGCGCGTCATTGACGCCGTCCCCTGTCATCGCCACGATCCGTCCCTGTGACTGCAGTGCCTTCACCAGCCTCAGTTTGTGCTCGGGCGATGCGCGCGCGAAGACATCGACCTCACCCAGAGCGTCGCCCAGTGCTGCATCGTCCAATGCATCGATCTCGCGACCGGTCAGTACCCGTTCGCCGTCGCCGATCCCCAGTTGCCGCCCGATCTCGGACGCCGTCACCGCGTGGTCCCCGGTGATCATTTTCACGCGGATGCCTGCGGCACGACATTGTCCAACCGCCTCGATAGCCTCTTCCCGGGGCGGATCGAGCATGCCCACGATACCGAGCAAAGTCAGCCCGCCGTTAACCCCCTCGAGCGAGAACCCCGCCGACTGCGTACTGGCGCGGAAAGCGAGCGCGAGCAGCCGTTCGCCCCTGCGAGCCAGCCGATGCATTTCGCCATGCCAGTAAGCCGGATCGAGCGGGACGTCTTCGCCGGCCCGGCGCTGGTGCGCGCACATCCCGAGAACCTGTTCGGGTGCGCCCTTGACCACGATGAAGACATGCCCCGCATGATCGTGATGCCGCGAGGCCATGAACCGGCGCTCGGACTCGAAGGGAATCACATCATCGCGTGGAAACTCTTCACACTCCAGGCGGGGGTCGTGGCCCGCTTTCGATCCCATCACCAGCAGTGCAATCTCGGTCGGGTCGCCCTCGAATCGCACCCCCTCTCCATCCTCGATAGCCCGCGCATCGTTGCAAAGGATCCCCGCACGGGCCATTTCCTCGAGGAGAGCGTCTTCCCCGGCTGACACCTCGACACCATCGCGGATGAATTCTCCGTGCGGAGAGTAGCCGACGCCGCCCACCTCATAGAGGCCTTCGGCAGTGATTATCGAGCGTACGGTCATTTCGTTGCGGGTGAGCGTGCCGGTCTTGTCCGAGCAGATCACCCCGACTGCTCCCAGGGTCTCGACGGCCGGCAACTGGCGGATGATCGCCTTGCGCCGGGCCATCCGGCGCACACCGACAGCGAGCGCGATAGTCACCACGGCGGGGAGTCCTTCGGGAATGGCCGCCACCGCCAGTCCGACCCCGGCCAGGAACATCTCCATCGGTGGCAGATGCTTCACCAGGATGCCGAAGGCCACCGTTGCGCCGGCCAGCACCACGACCACCAACGACAGCCAACGTCCGAAACGTGCCATCTGGCGAACAAACGGGGTCTGCAGGGTCTCGACCGAGCGCAGCAGGCTGCTGATATGCCCGATCTCGGTATGCACGCCGGTCGCTACCACAACGCCCGTCCCGCGCCCGTATGTCACCAACGTGCCCGAATGAATCATCCCGCGGCGGGCGCCCGGTTCGGCGCTCTCAGCTACTGCCTGCGTGGATTTTTCGACCGGCATTGATTCCCCGGTGAGCAACCCTTCATCGACACGCAAGTTGCGGCATTGAAAAAGTCTTGCATCGGCCGGAACCTTGTCTCCAGCCACCAGCTGTATCACGTCACCCGCAACCAGGGCCGCGGCGTCAATCTCCACATAGCGCCCGTCGCGCCGCACCGTCGCCCGCCGCGGCAACATGTCGACGATGGCATCCAGATCATGTTCGGCCTTGCCCTCCTGGACGAAACCGATAACCGCATTGATGACGACCACTGCCAGGATCACGCCCACGTCCGCCCATTCGCTCAGCGCAGCGGTAACCGCCGCAGAAGCCAGCAACACATAGATCAGGACGTTGTTTAGCTGCGCCCAGAATCGGGCTAACGCCGTACGGCGCGGAGGCGGAGGAAGCTGGTTGGTGCCCTGCTCTTCAAGCCGCTGGCCAGCCTCTCGTGAGTCCAGCCCTTCGGCTCTGCTCTCCAACGCCGTGAAGACGTAGTCCATCCCCAGCGCGTGCCAGGCCCGACTATTTGCATTGCCCCTTGCCACGGCCACCCCTGAAATACGATCCCGGTATTAGCAATAAGCATAGTCGACCATAGCTCCGAGCAGCTTGATGCAGGGCATGCAGCCTCTAAATTCGGGTCAATCCCGCCGCGTACCGCTCGTGGCCGGCGCAGGTGCGGTAGCGGCTGCGGACGCGGTACCGTAACCCGGCGTGTGCATTGACTTTGTCACGCTCGCCGGAACGGGTGGCAACGCAGTCGATTCGGGCTTCGGCAGCGTAGCCGTATGGATCATGTCCATCTGCACCAGTTTCCAGTCGGTCGATGTCAGCTTGCCGTCGTGGTTGTAGTCATCGCGCTGGAATGTGGCTTTGGGCACGCCGGCCGCCTTGGCTTCCTTCCATTCGATGAAGTGGTCGCCGTTAGTATCGACCTTGCCGAATGCCGGCACAGGTTCGCCGGTTTTCTTCGCGCCCTTGACTTTCATGCCCGCCGAGGAGGTGGTAATCGTCGGTGCGCTGCTGCGTCCCACTGCGAGGGCAGTCACCGGCGCCATCACCAGAATGGCCAGCAATACGGAGCTGGTGAATCTCATGACATCCTCCGGTATTTTGCGTATGTATTTGATAAGACATGATAAAAATACGATCGTTCCCCGGGAGCGGCAATAACCGCCGATCCACCGCAGACAACGGTGCCTGAAGTCAGGGGCTTGATGGAGGCCATATAATGGTTGACTTGGCCGGGCACCCGCCCCGTATCCGCTCAACCAACTCTAACGTCCGGAATTCCGGACCGATCACCGCATGAATCAGGCAACCACTCCCGCCGGCGCCGCCGGCGACCAAACCGACCTCAGTCTGGCCGCCGAAGTGGCGCGGCGGCGCACGTTCGCGATCATTTCACATCCGGACGCAGGCAAGACGACGCTTACCGAAAAGCTACTGTTGTTCGGCGGCGCCATTCAGCTCGCGGGAACCGTCAAGGGCCGCAAGAGCAACCGCCATGCCACTTCAGATTGGCTGGATGTGGAGAAACAGCGCGGCATCTCCGTCGCCAGCTCGGTCATGCAGTTCCCCTACCGGGATCACATGATCAACCTGCTCGACACCCCCGGGCACCAGGATTTCTCGGAAGACACCTACCGGGTACTGACCGCGGTGGACGCCGCGCTGATGGTGATCGACGCCGCCAAGGGCGTGGAGGCGCAGACCATCAAGCTGCTCGAAGTGTGCCGCATGCGCAATACCCCGGTCATCACCTTCATCAACAAGCTCGACCGCGAAGTTCGCGAACCGCTCGAACTGCTCGATGAAATCGAATCGGTACTGAAAATGGACTGTGCCCCGGTGACCTGGCCGATCGGCATGGGCAAGCGTTTCGGAGGCGTGTATGACATCGCCGGCGACAGCATCCTGCGTTTCCGCCCCGGCGAGGAACGCGTCGGCAAGGACGTGGAACGCATTGCCGGACTGGCGAGCGAGCGCTCGCAAGAGCTGTTCGGGATGGACGCCGAAAACGCCGAAGGCGAAATCGACCTGGTGCGCGGCGCCGGCGAGGAATTCAATCAGGATGCCTTTCTGGCAGGCGAGCAGACGCCGGTGTTCTTCGGCTCGGCCATCAACAATTTCGGCGTCCAGGAAGTGCTCGATGCACTGCTCGCCTGGGCGCCACCGCCCCAGCCCCGCGATGGCGGCAATCGGATGGTGGCACCCGACGAACCGCGGTTCAGCGGAATTGTATTCAAGATCCAGGCCAACATGGACCCCCAGCACCGCGACCGTATCGCCTTCCTGCGCGTGTGCTCGGGCCGTTACCGCCCCGGGCTTAAGGCGAAGCACCTGCGCACCGGCAAGGAACTGCGCATCGGCAACGCCATCACCTTCATGGCCCAGGAGCGTCATCGGCTGGAGGAAGCCGTGGCGGGCGACATCATAGGCATCCACAATCACGGGCAGCTTGGCATCGGCGACGTGCTCACCGAGGGTGAATCCCTGCACTACGCGGGCATCCCTCACTTCGCACCCGAGCTGTTCCGCCGCGTGCGTCTGCGCGACCCGCTACGCGCCAAGCAGTTGCAGCGCGGCCTGGCGCAACTCGGGGAAGAGGGCCTGGTACAGGTATTCACACCGATCGGCGGTGGCGATGCCATTCTCGGCGTGGTCGGCTCACTGCAGTTCGACGTGGTCATCGAACGTCTGAAGAGCGAATACCAGGTCGAGGCCGTGTTCGAACCCGCCGCCATCAACAGCGCCCGCTGGATCGGGGCAGACGATCCGAAAATGCTTACTAAATTCCGTAACGAAAACGCGCACCGGTTGGCCACTGACGCCTCGGACAGCCTGACCTTTCTCGCCCCGAGCGCGGCTGCGCTGTCCGTCACCCAGGAAAAGTGGCCCGCTATAGAGTTCCGCACCACCCGTGAGGTTCTCACTGCCTGAATGGGAGCGCCGGCATCCTGCTGGAAGGGTAACCAAATCCACGGCATCCCTAGAACGGGCTCTGCGCAACACCATCCCGCTATTGTTTCGCGGGTTGGGTCCGCTCTTGCGGTTCAGCCCAGGCTCGGGATGTGAACCTGCCACGTATAGACGATCGCGAGCAGGATAAGCAGCGCCATCGCCTGGTGGAAAGCCACCAGAATGCCCGGCCGCTTGGGACTCGCATTGACCGCATGGAACAGCATGAAGCCGAACACGAACTGTGCGAGTGCCAGCACCAGTGCACCGCTATACACCCGGGCGTAGAAACCCAGCGTCAGCAGAAACAGCAACCCGGCCAGGTAATGCAGGGCGAATACCCACTGACCCTTGGTGCGCGGCATAACGAAGGCGCCTATCGAACGCTGATAACCGCGCTGACCGGTAACCATGCCGCCCAGGAAAATCATCAGCAAAAACGGATGCAACGGCACCATGGCGCCGAGATAGGTCCAGATCGACAGCGAACCGGTATGCAACACCAGCAGGTAGGTGATGTAGGTGGAATATGCGAGCAGCCCATGCAGCCCGTGCAGAAAAGCCGGCGCCTTGCCCGCCAGCACATGCAGGGTCGCTATACCCAACAGCGCCGTCACTGCGATCAGCACCAGTCCCGCAACCGTATTGGCGCCAGGCGCCAGGACCAGGATCGCTATCGCGTTCAGGCCCAGGATCGTGGCAAGCATCCGGTGCCAGATTTCGGGATCGGTCAATGCGGCACGCGTGGCCATTTTCTTGTGATAAGGCCATTGGGTGCCGAGCGACAGGCCGTAGCCGTAGCCTTCGACCAATCCACCGATGACGATCAGTCCCGCCATGGCAATAACCTGAACGATCAGCAGGATCTGTAGCAGCATCGGCACTCCCCGCGTCAAAGAAATGCCCGCCGGGCGGGCCGGACAATTTTACACCGGCGCATGGGATACTGGGAGGTGAACGCCGGAACACAGCGCCATGAAGATTCGCATTACCCATACTCTGGCCATCGAGGACAGCGATCTGCAGCTCGATTTCGTCCGCGCTTCGGGACCGGGCGGTCAGAACGTCAACAAGGTGGCAACGGCGGCGCAGTTGCGGTTCGATACCGTGGGGCTCCCCGAACCGATGCGATCCAGGGTACTGAAACTGGCCGGCAGGCGAGCGACCCGCGCGGGCGAGATCGTCATCGAAGCGAAACGGTACCGTACGCAGGACCGTAACCGCGAGGATGCCCTCGAACGGCTGATTACGCTTCTCCAGCGTGCAACGGAACAACCGGAACCCCGCAAGAGGAAACAGATCAGCCGCAGCGCCAAAAAAAAACGGGTCGAGGCCAAGCGCCGGCAGGGGCAGAGAAAGCGACTCCGCCAATCACCCCCCGGGGACTGATCGGCACGGAACGGCAATGAACCATCCCGCGCCGATCACACGATTCAACCCCCTTTGTGCAGGCCCACGTCGCCCGAGCCGGTGCCCAGGTCGACCTGGATCGCGCCGTCTCCCCCGGACAGGGTGTAGGAATGGTGACTGCCGTGTATCAAGGCCGGGAAATCGGTGTTCACATCACCGCTGCCGGTGGAAATCCGGCCACTGATCACGGTATCGGCCGGGAAGTACATGTCTACATCCCCGGAACCCGTGCTGCCCTTGATCATCGCGCCCGGTTCGAGCTTGTGCCAATGCGCCACCACGTCTCCGGAGCCGGCCGTGATGGCGGCGGTTTTCGCTACCGCGTCGTTGACGGTCACATCGCCGGACCCCGCCTCGAGGTTCAAGCGATCAGTGGTCCCGTTGAAGTTGATGTCGCCGGAACCGGTATGCAACAGGGTCGAGGCCGAGCCATTGTTGATGCCGACACGCATGTCGCCGGAACCGGCGCGAATTTCGAGACGCTTTGAAGCGGTAGTGACAAACACATCGCCGGAACCGCTTTCGCCCTTGATCGGCGTGTCGGCGCCGGCATTATCGAAACGGAAATCGCCGGAACCGAGATGGTAGTCGAGCGCCATGGCCGGCGGCATCACGATCGTGACCCGTGCCTGCGGGCTGCGGCCCCAGCTGAAATGCCAACCATGGTGGGAAGGCGAACGCACGACGACATCGTTGCCATTCTCGCTGACATTCGGCGCATAGCGTTCGATAATCCGTGATTTTTCGTCCTTGGAATCGGTCGCGGCCCAGATGTCGGTCGTCACGCTGACCTTGTCGCCAGTCTTGACGTTGACCACGACATCGTGGCTCGACAGCACCAGCTTGACGGTGCCGCCCGGATGCGCCGCCACTTCGGCGACCTTGTGATAAATCAACGGAGGACGTGCCAGTGCCAGTACCGGGAAGGCAAGCAGCAGGGCGAATGCGGCGTAACGGATTGAGCGGTTCATGAGTAATGACCCAGGATAGGTGTATTACGACTGTAGCACAGTAACTCGGTAAAAGCTACCCCTGATTGGGCTGCCAACGTCCCCTGATTCCGCAGTCATAAAAAAGTAACGACACAGACATACGCTAAACTGCGTCAAAAGCCCCGTCCAAACACCTTCGGAGAACTGAATGAAAACCCCGTCCCCCTTGCGTGCGCTTTGCCAATCGTCTGCCGTTTTGGGCTTAATGCTGACGATTTTTATAGCCGGCTGCAATGACGGCGCCAAGGTTTCAGTGCCCCTGGCCAAACTCACGCCGATCACAAACTGCATCGTTGACAGCGAAAACGATGTCGAAGTGGGCGGTGCCAATGCACCGAAAGGCTGCACCAACGTAGTCCTTTCGACCTCCTCGGCCACGCACACCTTCGACGAAATCGAAATCGGCGCAGGCGGAACGCTCACAATCGCCGGTAGCACTTCGGCGCCGAGCACGGGGACCGCCCCCTTCCCGCCGATCGCCAAGCTATCGGAAATCTGCATCGGCAACGGCGGCAGACTCCTGATAGGCGAGGAAAACAAGTCCGTCACCGCCTCCAACCGGGTCGAATTGACTTTCACCGGCGACCGCCATTTTGCCTCGCTCAACCCCATCTGCGAAGGTGAATTCAAAAAAGGCATCCAGGTCAACAAGGGAGGTACGCTTCTGATGTACGGCGCCAAAGGCGTGCCTTCGCGCGGCGGCGTGAGCTGGACGACGCTCGCCGCCCCGGCCGGCTCGAACGTGCCGGGCGCCAAGGTGGCCAGCACGGGCCTGAAGACGCTGCACCTGACCGCCGACGTAACAAAAGGCGCCGAAGGCTGGCTGCCCGGCGACTGGATCGTGGTAGCAACGACCAACTACGTTCCCTTTGACAGCGAGTTCGTGCAAATCGATGCGGTTAAGTCGAATGCGCCCGACCCGGGCAGCACGATCACCTTGAAGCAACCGCTCGAGTACTACCATTTCGGCAGTCTTGCCCCCTCTTCCGCAACCGCCACCTGTGCCGATCCACTTGACGCAAGCAAGACCCAGCCCGCGTTCCTGTGCGACGGTGCCGACCGCAACTATGGCGTGGACGAACGTGCCGAGGTCGGCCTAATCAGCCGTGACATCACGCTCACCTCGGCCGTCCCCTCGAACCCCGACAGCCTGCACTGGGGTGGCGAGATCATGATCCACCAGGGCTTCAAGGAAGTGGCCATCCAGGGCGTGCGGCTGGAAAAATTCGGCAAGGACCAACTCGGCAGTTACCCGATCCACTTTCATCTGGTAGGCGACGCCTCCGCCGCCAAGCCGCCGCTCATTGACGCCGATAGCATCGACCACAGTTACAACAAGTGCGTGACGATCCACGCCACTTCGAACCTCGAAATATCGAACCTTGTCTGTGCCCGCATCGTGGGCCACATATTCTACGAGGAACTCCAATCAGCAAACGTGGACAACCCCGGCGATGACAGCGGTCTCGTCTTCGATCACGACCTCGGCATCGGTGCCATGAGCAACTCATTCGACATCAATGCGGTCAAGTACACCAAAAACGGCAACCCGGCGTCCGTAACTCGCGCCCAGCTCATCAAGGATTACTGGTGGACCGGTGATTACATGACCAATGATCCGAATTCGGCCTCCTACATCGGTTACGATGGATTCAACATCCCCGACACCGACAACCAGGAACAGGCTTCGCACGGTTTCTGCTGGAGCTATGGATCCAACGGCTATTTCGAAGGTCCCAAGAACGGCGGCCCACCCTGTACCGGAACCGATGTCTATATCGAGCCTGCAAGCGGATTCTGGGTCCAGAATCCAGAGACCGTAATGACCCATGATGCCATTGCCGGCTGCCAAGGCAACGGCCGGGGTGTCTGGTGGGTACCCCCTAACGGCTATACCCATGTGACCGGCACGCCGGCCCCGGGCAAGGAAATGATCCTGCAGCCGCTCGGCACATTCAAGGGCAACCGCGTGAGCGGATGCTATTCGGCTTACTTCGGCGAAGGCGAGGACATCGCTTCCGGGCAATTATTCCCACACAAGGACGGCATTAACGGTGCGCCCTCGATCATAGCCACACTCGATGACGTAACGGCTACTCACAATCGCTTCCGGGCCGTGTGGCTGCGGCCTACCTGGTTTGTCATCAAAAATGGCCACTTTGCCGACAATAACCGCAGCGTAACGCTCGTGACTTCGGGCGGCATCGAAGGCAACGCACCGGGTGTCTGGGAACTGCTGGAGGACAGCGTGCTTGTCGGTTTGAGCCGGAACAACATAGGCCGCTGGGGCCCGTGCCCGGCAATGGAACAATTGGGCCCGCATACAGGCTGGCAATATGGCTGCATCGACGCCACACCCGCACCACCCGGCACCCCGCCCCACAGCGGAGAGTTGAACGGCAAAGGGTACCCCTGGCCCGCGCAAAACTCATTCGGTTACATGCTCTACGATGGCCCGGTCCGCGTATTCCACGACCGTTTCGTCAACTACAATTACGACGACCCCAACGGCTCGGGCAAGGAATTTTCGAGCGAACTGGATAACGCGGATCTGGCTGCCCTGGATACCTGGCAGACCAATAATGCCAAGCCCTACGAGGGCGACGCCGCCCTGGGCTGGTTCCCTGCCAACCAGAGCGCCTACCCGACGGCAACCGCATCGAAGGAACTGATGTGGCTCAACACCAACCTCCGGCACCAGATCTACACCGAACACGTCAAGATCAACGACACTTTCGGCGACAGCGACAAGAACACGGCAATCATCGACGAGGACGGCACCCTCGACGGCCTGGGCGTTCAGCTACCTGCTAATGCAGGCACGGCGACAGTACACCCCATCTCGCTGAACAACCTGCCTTTCAACGCGACGTCTAACGCGGTGGACGAATGCCTGTCTCGCGGCGGGCAGAACGAAACCATCGAGGGCCGTGATACGTCGCTGATGTCACCGGCCTCGATAGGCACACTGGAATTTTCCAACCTGTATCCCTGGAAGGCAGACCCGGGCAAACCCGGCCAGCCCTATCCCGGATGGGAGATATCCCACTGGCAGAAGGCCACGTTCACCCGCGACGACGAAGTACCGGACGGAAAGGGAGGCACGTACCGTCCGTCCATGTACCTGTACGGGCGTGCCGGGCGCGGCCTGTGGGAACCCAAGGTCAGTAGCGGCTACGGCTATACCGTAGCCGTTGCACCGGCCACCGCAAGTTTCATACCGCCGGATCAGAATACCGGGAAATCCGGAATCTGGAACTGGATAGACGTGGGCGTGGCCGACGTCGTGGATCCCAACATCAGCAAGGCCCACCCGTTTTATGTACAGCTGGGCATCAACTACACGGATGCGAACGGCAATCACCCCCCGAGCAAGAGCTATTTCACGATCAAGCGCGGCTACAAGACCTACAAGGGCGGGCTGGTATGGGAAGCCGGGGATATCCTGAAATACTGGACGAACTGGCCTGAGTGCCAGAATATCGACGGCAACAGTCTGGTCAACATCCCGTGGTCGGGAAACAACTTCACACCCGGCTGTCCCGCCGGCCCCGCAAACGATCCGAACTACCCTGCCGTGATGACGCTGCACAGCGTAGCCAGTATTGCGGGGCTCATGAATAATGGTACGCCCGTACTGGACGCGTTTTACTACAATCCGGCGACGGGCTACCTGTACCTCAATGTGGCCCAGGAAGAACCCAATCCCGTCGGTCCCGCCCCCGTCGGAAGCTGTAATGCGGACGGCACCGGCGATCCCGCCTGCCCGGACATCAAGCACGGCGAGACCTACTACGCATGTCCCAAGAACGGTTGCATCATTTATACCATCGCCCTGACGGACGACACGAATTACACGTACACCCCCGGCGCCTCTGTCGGAGGGCCGCTGACGACGAACCTCAAATCGGCACCATCCAACCCGAGCAAGCTGGTGGTGCATGGAACCAATACCGTCATCCAGCGCACCCCGCACCTGGACAAGCAGGGCACGGTGTACTACACGGCGACCAACGCGCCCGCCTGCACGACCACCCAGCCGCCCCAGCCCTGACGGGCATCTCGTCATCCGCCCTCTCCCTCCACGGGAGGGGGCGGAATGAAGAGCCTCGATCCGTTCTTGTCGGCCCAGGGAATGGGGCTTTGCGCATGTAGTCGACATCCGGATCGTCCTGTTACATACGCGTTACCTGCTCCGGGACATGACCTGAATTTTTTAGTGTAAGATTCGCTGACATAAGTGGAGTAACGCTCCCATGCAACCCGGGTTCCCCTCCTCTCGAGCGCCTCTGCGCATCGTGCTCGCAGCGGCGCTCGTGCTTCTCGTCGCCGCCTGCAGCAAGTCCGACACCACCAACCAGCCGGGCGGCGGCCTGGGATCGCCGCCACCGACGCTGACCTCCATCGACCAGTGCGCGGCGAACGGCAACGTCATCGTGGGCAGCGTAAACGACGGGGCCAAACCGGGTTGCGACAGGGTGAATGCCGCCCCTTCGAGCTCCACCGCCCAATTCGGCGAGATCATCGTGAAAAGCGGCGGCGTACTGACCCTCGGCCCCGTGCCCGCAAGCGGCCTTCAGCCGCTCAGGGTGGGCGACATCTGTTTGGAATACGGTGGCAGCTTCATAGTCGGATCGGCTTACGCCCCGCAGACGGCCGCGAGCGCATTCACAATCATCTTCACCGGAAACAGCTCGGATACCGGCTCCTCCGATCCGGCCTGCCAGAAAGAAGGCCCGAACCACGACCAACATTTCAAGAAGGGCATCGACGTCACGCCCGGCGCCACACTCGAACTCTACGGCGCCAAGGGCGTGCCCGCGAGCGACGGTGTTAGCTGGACGACACTCGTGAAACCGGCCGGCCCCATGACCGCGGGCGCCGCGGCAACAAGCACGGGCCCCACCACACTTTATTTAACCACCGACGTGACCAAGGGGGCCGAAGGTTGGAAGCCCGGCGACTGGATCGTGGTAGCGACGACAAGTTTTGTCCCCTTCGACACCGAATTCGTGCAAATCGCAACAGTGACATCGGGCAGCAACGGCGTAAATGGCGCCAGCAGCAAGGTCACGCTGGCGCAGCCACTCAAGTATTACCACTTCGGCAGCCTCGCACCCTCCCCGGCAACAGCCACCTGTCCCGACCCCCTGTACCCTGCACACACCGCAACCAGTACCCAGCCCGCCTTCCTCTGCGACGGTGCCGAGCGGAACTACGGCGTGGACGAACGCGCCGAGGTCGGCCTGATCAGCCGCGACATTACCCTGACGGCGGAAACGGCAACGATCATTCCACCGTCATCCATCACCAATCCCGACATCGCCGCCGCCACCCTCAACGAACACTGGGGCGGGGAAATAAAAATCCACCATAACTTCAAGAAGGTTGCGATCCAGGGCGTGCGTCTGTCGAAATTCGGCAAGGCCCAGCTCGGCAGCTATCCAATCCACTTCCACAGGGTGGGCGACATTGCCGTGGCCCCCAACCCCGGAACGGCCAACGTCCTGGTAGACGCGGACAGCGTGGACCACAGCTACAACAAATGCGTGACCATCCACGAAACGTCCGACCTGACGATCTCAAACATGGTCTGCGCCCGCATCGTCGGCCACATCTTCTACGAGGAGCTCGGCGATGCCGGTGCGGACAATGCCGCCGACGACAACGGCATCACGTTCGAGAACGACCTCGCTCTGGGCGCGATGAGCAATTCCTTCGATATCTACGGGGAAGATGTACAAGCCGGCCCGCCCGGTTCCATTCCGCCCGGCAACTATTCACGGCAGCAAATGATCGACATGTTCTGGTGGACCGGTGATTATTGCGCTGCGGACAAGACCTGCACCGGCGCCAACGGCTATGACGGCTTCAACATTCCCGATACCGACAACCAGGCGCAGGAAGTCCACGGCTCTTGCTATGCCCCCGGCAATGTGCCGGGGATAGGAACATTGGGAGGACCCTGGTCGGGCGGCGGCTCGCCGCCCTGCCCAACCACCGGAAACCCGACCTGGACATACTACATCGAACCGGCGAGTGGCTTCTGGATCCAGAATCCCGGCACCAGCCTGATCGGCAACGCCGTCGGCGGCTGCCAGGGCGTGGGCAGCGGCTTCTGGTGGGTGACGCCGCAAAATTCGATCGCAACCGGCACAAAGCAGGTTTCCCTGTTCTATGAAAAAATGGGAACCGTCAAGGCCGACCGGGCGCACGCCTGTTACAACGGTTTCACCGACGATGGAACGCCGGGCGGCATCAATACCGTGAGTCCCCTGTTCCCCCACCAGGAGCCGAATTACGCCTCCCCATCGGTCATCACCACGTTCGACGGCGTGACGGCGACGCGCAACCGCTTCCGCGGCCTGTGGCTGAGAACATCGTGGTTCGTCGTCAGGAACGGTCACTTCGCCACCAACCGCGACAACGTCTCGCTACTCACCTCCGGCGGCATAGACGGCAATTCCCCCGGCGCCTGGAACCTGGTGGAGGACAGCGCACTGGTGGGCTTGAGCCTGAACAATCCGGGCCGCTGGGGCCCTTGCCCGTATCAGCAAAACCTGCCGCCTATAAACGGGCTGACGCCCGTCATCGGCTCGGAATACGGCTGTATCGATTACCCCTACTCGACGAATCCGCATAGCGGCGAAATATTCGACAACGGATATCAAATCCCCAAGTGGAACAGCGCCGGCTACTACCTCTACGACGGCCCGGCGCTCGTCTTCCACGACCGCTTCGTCAACTTCAACCACAACGCGGGCTGGACCCAGGCCATGCCCTGCAGCGGATCCACGGCCGGCGCCTATTACCGTGAGCTCGACAACGCCGATTGCAAATTCATCAAGAACGGCGAAACAGGCAACAGTTTCAACGCCTACGGTCGCCCGGCACCGGCACCCTACGAGGGCGACGCCGCCTTGAGCTGGTTCAATTCCAATCAGAATTCCTATCCCACCGGCACCGCATCGAAGCAGTTGATGTTCGTCAATACCAACCTGCGCCACCAGGTCTTCACCGAGGCGGTAGGTCTCGGGGGGTTCTTCAATGACGGCGACAAGAACACGTCGATCATTGACGAGGATGGCACCCTGGATGGCTTCGGCGTCCAGCGAGCCCCCAATTCCGGAACCAATCCGGTGCATCCGATCTCGCTCAACAACCTGCCCTTCAACAGCACATCCAACTCGGTGGACGAGTGCCTCTCGCGCGGTGCCCAGGACCAGCGTTACGAAGGGCGCACCAGCGCGCTGATGTCGCCTGCGAGCATGGGGACGCTGCAATTTTCTTCGCTCTATCCCTACTCGGGAGCTGCCTTCCCCGGCGGAAACACCTCGCATTGGCAATCCGTGACCTTCACCCGGACCGATGCCGTGCCAGACGGCAAGGGCGGAACTTTCCGCCCCAACATGGTCATGCAAACGGGCCGCAACGGCGAAGGCAGCTACGAACCCAAGATCAGCAACGGCTACGGTTACTACGTGACGGTCTCGAAGACCAGCGCCCCGGGAAGCCCCAATAATGCCGACGCCGGCCTGTACAAGTGGATAGACATAACGCTCGCCGATGTCGTGGATCCGAACGTCACCACGGCACACCCCTTCTACATACGCCTGGGTATCGATTACAAGAGCACGACGCCGGACGGGAAGACCGTCCAGGCGCCGCCGCCGGGCACGAGCCACTTCACGATCAAGCGCGGCTACAAGTCCTACTACAACAGCACCGTCTGGCTGGATGATCCGCAACTCCAGAACTACTGGACAAAGCTCGACTGCACCAATCTGGACGCATCGAACCCGGCCAACCTGCCCACGTATGCCACCGGTGGAATGGGTTACTGCCCGGGCGGCGCGGTATCGACCCTGACCGCCGCACCCGACATGGCATCACTCACCAACCCCGACGGCACACCCAATCTCCAGAAGTACTATTACAACCCGGCAACCGGCTACCTGTGGCTCAACATCGTCCAGCAAACACCGAATCCGATCGGCTCCTCGCCCACGGGCAGTTGCGACAGCACCTACGATGGCGGCACCCCCGACCCCGCCTGCCCCGACACCGCAGCGGGTGAAACCTACTATGCCTGCCCCAAGGACGGCTGCATCGACTATACGATTGCCGTAAGCTCTTCGACTTCCTACACTTACACACCTGGCCCCTCGACCGGCCGGCCCGACCCGGCGAGTCTCGTGGCACCGCCACCGGCATCGACCTCGTCGCAGAACCAGCTCGTTCTCTACGGCACCGGCACCATCGTCACCCGACAGACGACACCGCCCCTGGACAAGCTGGGCGTTCCCTACTACACGGCCACCAACGCGCCCAACGCCTGCACGGTCACCCAGCCGCCCCAGCCCTGACCGGCCAGAAGTCTACCCGTCCTCTCCCGTCAAGGGAGAGGACGGGAAAATTATTCTTCCGGGATGAGCGCTGCAGGCGCGCTCGCCCAGGCCTCGAAACACGCGCGGCTCAACCGCCGATGAGCTTGAGGATTTCCTCGGTCTTGAGTTCCATCAGGCCACGGTCGCCGCGCGACTCGACGTTCAGGCGCAGCAGCGGTTCGGTGTTCGACGGGCGCAGGTTGAAGCGCCAGTGCTCGAACTCCATCGACAGGCCGTCAATCCGCTCCGTCTTGAGCGCAGCATCGGCATAACGCCGTTCCACCGCCGTCATTGCCGCCTTCTGGTCGGCGACCTCGCGGTTGATTTCCCCGCTCGCGGGGAATTTTTCCTCACGCTCAGCGACCATCTCCGAGAGCGGAATGCCGCGCGAACAGACCAGCGAGGCCACCAACAGCCACGGGATCATCCCGCTGTCGCAGTAGCCGAAGCGCTTGAAATAATGATGCGCGCTCATCTCGCCGCCGTACACGCAGTCCTCGGTGCGCATCTTCTCCTTCATGAAGGCATGGCCGCTCTTCGAAACCACCGGGATACCGCCCGCATCCTTCACCTGTTCTATCGTGTTCCAGGTCAGGCGCGGGTCATGGAGTATCTTCGCTCCAGGGTGCTCGGACAGGAACGCCTCGGCGAGCAGGCCAACGATATAGTAGCCCTCGACGAAGGCCCCGTTCTCGTCGTAAAAGAAACAACGGTCAAAGTCGCCGTCCCAGGCGATGCCCAGGTCGGCCCCGTTCGCCTTTACCGCCGCGCTGGTCTCGCGGCGGTTGTCCTCGAGCATGGGATTGGGCACGCCGTTGGGGAACGTGCCGTCGGGCTCGAAATCCATCTTCACGAACTCGAACGGCAGGTGTTTCTCCAGCCGCTCTATGATCGGTCCCGCACAGCCGTTGCCCGGGTTGACGACCAGCTTGAGCGGCTTCAGCGGCTCGCCCTTCACGTAGCTCAGCAGGTGCTCGATGTAGTTCGACTTGTCGGCAGCATCGACGCATTTCCCCCGCGTCGCGCCCTTCTTGAATTCGCCCTGCTCGGCCAGCCGCCGGATGTCCACGAGGCCGGTATCGGCGCTGATCGGATGTGCCTTCTGACGCACCAGCTTCAATCCGTTGTAGTTCGTCGGGTTGTGGCTGGCGGTGATCATCACGCCGCCGTCCAGTCCACCGTTGAACGTACCGAAGTAAGTCTCCTCGGTGCCGCACAGGCCGAGGTCGTGCACCTCGACGCCCGAATCCATCAACCCCTCCACCACGGCATTGGCGAAGGCGGGACTCGTCTCGCGGACGTCGCGGCCCATGCATACGCGTTTCGCGTCGATGAAGTCCGCCCAGGCGCGCGCGATGCGGTAGGCAATCGTTTCGTCCAGCTCCTCCGGCACCCGGCCGCGCACGTCGTAGGCCTTGAAGCAGCCGATGTCATGGCCCAACGGCCCGGTCTTCTCGCTCATGGGATTGCCCTCGCTCTGCGTATTATCCGAGCGGCCATTATACGAACCCCCCGGCGCCGGGCACCCGACTCAGATCAAAGATCTCTTCTATCGTCATTCCGGACGTGCAGCGATCCGAAATCCAGTCAGACCTGCCATCCCGGCGGTGGGCCGGGATTCCTCTGACCTTCTGGCTCATGCCCCCGCTTGCCGCATCCACGGCAAAGCGCGACACTATGCGTCATGGACGATATTTCTTCTGCGGAGCGCTACGCGCGCCAGACGATCCTGCCCGAGATCGGCGCCGCCGGCCAGGAGCGCCTGGCCCGGGCCCGCGTGCTCGTCATCGGCGCCGGCGCACTGGGAACGCCCGCCCTCACTTACCTGGCCGCCGCGGGCGTCGGCACACTCGGCATCGCCGACGACGACGTGCTGGAGCTCTCCAACCTGCATCGTCAAATTCTCTACCGCACCGACGACATCGGCCGCTCCAAGACCGAGGCCGTGGCCGAGCGCCTGGCCGAGTTCAACCCGGACGTGCGGATCGAGACCCACGCCCTGCGCGTGGACGCCGGCAACGCGGTCGACCTGATCCGCGGCTACGACCTCGTAATCGATGCCACCGACCGGCTGGAGACCAAGTTCCTGGTCAACGACGCCTGCGCCGCCGCCACTCGACCCCTGGTGCACGCCGCCGTGCTCGGCTTCGAGGCCCGCGTCGCGGTCTTCGACGCGACGACCGGCCCCTGCCTGCGCTGCCTATTCCCGGAGCCGCCCGACGTCCCTGCCCTCACCTGCTCGGAAGCCGGCGTCCTCGGCGCCGTCACCGGCATGGCCGGCAGCCTGCAGGCACTGGAGGCCATCAAGTGGCTCGTCGCCGCCGGCGACGAATCCAGCCCGCTGCAGCCCCTGCTCGGCCGCGTGTGGCTGCTCGACGGACGCACGCTGGAGACCCGGGTCGTGAATCTCCCACGCGACCCGGCCTGCCCGGTCTGCACACAGACATCGGATAACATTCGACTAGCGCCTGAAGGGGCCTCCGTGGGCCAAATCGACCCGTCCGAACTCGATCGACAACCCGACGCCCTTCTGATCGACGTGCGCGAGGACCACGAATGGGCCGAAGGCCACCTGCCCGGCGCCGTCCACTACCCGCTATCGCTCCTGCTTGAACAGGTGCCTGAACTTCCCGACCACGACCGCTACATCGCCTACTGTGCCCACGGCATCCGGAGCGAAACGGCAGCTCGCCTCTTCACCGAGGCCGGCTACCGCAACGTCTACAGTCTCAGTGGCGGACTCGCTGCTTTCGCCGACGATAAAACAACACGCCAGAACCCAGTATAAGCAGCACCGTGCACAGGCTGGCGATCAACCAGTTGCCTACGCGCACGTAGGGGGTGGTGCCGACGCGGGCCTGGATCTTGGCAGTGAGCACGCCGATCCTGTGCTCGGGCAGGCGGGCTTGCACCCGGCCATCGGGTCCGATGATGCCGGTGACGCCGCTGTTGGTGTCGGCGAGCACGTAACGACCGGTCTCGCGGGCCGCCATCTGCCCCATCTGAAACTGTTGCGCCAGTGCGATGCTGTGCCCGAACCAGCCGTCGTCGGAGACGTTGATAATGAAATTGGCGGTCGGTAACTGGCGGCGCAGCAGGCGTCCGAACGCGATCTCGTAGCAGTTGGCCACGGCGATGCGCCACGGCCCCACCGCGAGCGGCGGCTGGTCGAGCGGGCCCGGTGTAAAGCTGGAATGCGGCAACGCATGTTGCGCCAGCAGGTTCTTGAGCCAGCCGGGCACCGGGAAGTATTCCCCGAACGGCACCAGGTGGCGCTTATAGTACACGGTGTTCCTCAAGCCGACGCCCGCCCCCATGGCGGCCACGGCGTTATAGCTGTCGTCGTTCTTCCAGTCGTACGCCAGCACCCCGTAGACGATGGCGGCGCCACGTGCCTGCGCCTCGGCACCGAAGCGGATGAGTCGGGGCGCCACCAGACTGTACCAGTTGGGTATCGCCGCTTCCGGCCAGATCACGAGCGGCACCGCATCGTAGTGCTTGCGGGTCAGGGCCGTGTAGCGGTCGAGGCTCAATTTCGTCCCGTCGTCGAGCCATTTTTTCTGCTGTGGGATATCGCCCTGCACCAGGGCGACCGGGAAGGCCGCGCCCCGGGCCTGCGTCCAGTGCACGTGCCCCAGCACGAAGCCCAGGAGAAACACCGCGCCGATACCGGCGATACCGGCCGCACGCGACCACGCCGGGCGGGCGGGCCGCAACGTGAGGACGATCAGCACCGCCAGCGCGACGCAGGCAAAGCTCACGCCGTAGACCCCGAACACCGGGCCGTAGCCACCCAGGGGGTTGGGTGCCTGGCTGTAGCCCAGCGCGAGCCACGGAAACCCGGTGAAAACGAAGCTGCGCACCCATTCCAGCAGTGCCCAGCCGGCGGGTACCAGCACCAGCCACCAGCCGCCCGGCCGCGGCGCGAGGCGCACGGTCACATAGCCGAGCAGCGCTGGAAACACCGCGCAGGCCAGGGCCAGGAGCACGTAGAGCAGTACGCCCAGCCACCACGGCGCCGGGCCGAGGCCCGAGACCGCGATGTAGATCCAGTAGATGCCGAGCAGAAATTCGGCGGCACCGTAGAGAAAGCCGCGCCAGGCCGCGCGCCGCGCGCTGCTCACGCTCCACAGCGCGAAGAGCAGCGCAGGGCAGATGATGGCGAGGGGCGAGACGTCGAACGGCGAAAAGGCCAGCACGCTCGCCGCGCCGGCCATGACGGCGATCGCATCACCGCCGTAGCGGACGATGCGGCCGGAGTCGGTGAACCGATTCACGAGTAACGCTATCCGTCGTCGGACGGACGTGCGTCGCGGATCACTTCCAGCGCAATGATGCGGCGCCGGTCGGCGCGCGTGACGCGGAACTCGAAATCGCCGATGCGTGTGTGCTCGCCGGTGCGCGGGACGTGTCCGAACTGGTGCATGACGAGTCCGCCCACGGTGTCGAACTCCTCGTCGCTGAAATCGGCATCGAAATGCTCGTTGAAGTCCTCGATGGGGAGTTGGGCGCTCATTGAGAAGCGATGGTCTGTAATCATGGCGATCGAGGAAATATCGTCTATGTCGAATTCGTCGTCGATGTCGCCCACGATCTGCTCCAGCACGTCCTCGATGGTGACCAGCCCGGCGATACCGCCGTACTCGTCGATCACGATGGCCAGGTGATTGCGACTGGCCCGAAACTCGGAGAGCAGCACGTCGAGGCGCTTGGATTCGGGGATGCGGGCCACCGAGCGCAGGTAGTCCTGCATATGGAAGCCTTCCATGCCGTGCTGGGCGATGTGGCGCAGCAGGTCCTTGGCGAGCAGCAGGCCCACCACTTCATCGCGGTTGGCGCCGATGACGGGGAAGCGCGAGTGGCCCGATTCGACCACGATCGGCAGCAGCGCGGACAGCTTCGAATCGTATTCCACGGCCACCATCTGGGCCCGGGCAACCATCACGTCGCGCACCCGCAGGTGCCCCACCGCGAACACGCCGGAGAGCATGCGCAGGGTTTCGTCGTTGATGATCTCGCGGTCGGCGGCATCGCGCAGGATCTCGATCAGCTCCTCGCGGTCGCGCGGTTCGCCGGTCAGGGACAGGGCCAGGCGCTCCAGCCAGCCGGGCCCGTTACTTCGGTTGTCGTCGTCGCTCATGAATGCTCCACAGTCTAGTGTACCCCGCCGTAATTGCTGGCACTTTCAGAGCCTCCCACAAGCGCCAGATCAAGGCGCCGCGCGCAGGCAATGGCCGGCGCCCTTGGCCAGCTCTGCAACGCAGAGCTGGCGCTTGTGGGAGGCTCCCCTCGGGCGAGCCGCTGAAAGTACAAGGAATTACGGCGAGGTGCACTATCGTTCCTGATATGGATCGGGATAACCCAGTTTAGCCAGTATCCGGCGCTCCTCGCCTTCCATCACCGAGGCCTCGGCGTCCTGTTGGTGGTCGTAGCCGCTGAGGTGCAGGCAGCCATGCACCACCATGTGCGCCCAGTGGGCCGTGGCGGGCTTGCCCTGCTCGCGTGCCTCACCCTCGATCACCGGTGCACACAGCACCAGGTCGCCGCGGAGCGGACGCGAGCCGTCGGGCAACGGCGCCGCCGGAAAGGAGAGCACGTTGGTCGCCTCGTCACGTCCTCGATAACGCCCGTTCAGGGCCGCGCCTTCATCGCGTCCGACCACGCGCAGCGTCACGTCGCCGGGCCGCTCGGCGAGCGCGGCCTCCGTCCAGCGGCGCAGGCTCGCCGCCGAGGGAACACCCGCGCGCGCCACGGCGTACTGCACGGCGATCCCTCGCTCACTCGCCGGCTGCATTGTCGTCGTCGCGCTCATAGGCCGTCACGATTTTCGCCACCAGTGGATGGCGCACCACATCTGCCGCGTCGAACCAACTGAAAGCCACGTCCTCGATCGGCTTGAGCACCATGGCGGCATGGCGCAGGCCGGAGCGGGTGCGCGCCGGCAGGTCGGTCTGGGTTACATCCCCCGTGACCACCGCGCGCGAACCGAAGCCGATGCGAGTGAGGAACATGCGCATCTGCTCCACCGTGGCGTTCTGCGCCTCGTCGAGGATCACGAACGCCTCGTTGAGCGTACGCCCGCGCATATAGGCGAGCGGCGCGATCTCGATCGTGCCGCGCTCGACAAGGCGGCTCACCCGGTCGAAGCCCAGTGTTTCATACAACGCATCGTAGATGGGCCGCAGGTAGGGATCGACCTTCTGCGCGAAATCCCCGGGCAGGAAACCGAGTCGTTCGCCGGCCTCCACCGCCGGGCGCACCAGCACCAGTCGCCGCACCTGCTCGCGCGCCAGCGCCTCCACGGCGCAGGCCACCGCCAGGTAGGTCTTGCCGGTGCCCGCCGGGCCGATGCCGAAGGTCAGGTCGTGGCGGCGTATGTTGGCGACGTAGCTGCGCTGGTGCCCGCTGCGCGGCTGGATGCTGCGCAGCGGCGTGTGTATCGCCGTTTCACTCTCTCCGGCAGCCACCCGGGACCGGACCCCGGCCAGCCGGTCGCTCACCGATTCCCGGGTAAGCCCGCGCGTGGCCGTGGCCGCGTACAGCTCGCGCAGGGCAGCGGAGGCCTCGGCGACCTGGTTGGGAGCACCCTCGACCCTAAAGCGGGCGCCGCGGTTGGACAACTTCACGCCGAACCCTTCCTCGACCAGGCGCAGGTGCTCGTCGAACGGGCCACACAGGGCAGCCAGTCGCTTCGCATCATCGGGTTCCAGTACGAATTCGGTTGCGTTTGCGAGCGGTTCAGGCACCGGTGAATCGACCTCGCAGTGAATTGGCGAGGGCCTCGGTGACCGTGACATTTACAAAACGACCGATCAGCGCCTCGGGTCCGGCGAAATTAACCCAGCGGTTGTTCTCGGTGCGTCCCGCGACCTCGGCGGCGTTTTTCACGCTGCGCTTCTCCACCAGCACGCGCTGGGTCGTACCCACCATGGCCTCACTGATCGCACGTCCCTGCGCCGTCAGTTTTTCCTGCAGCCGGTGCAGGCGCTCGCGCTTGACCTCTTCCGGCGTCTCGTCGTGCACCGCGGCGGCCGGCGTGCCCGGGCGCGGGCTGTAAAGAAAACTGAAGGACTGGTCCAGCCCGCACGACTCCACCAGGTCCAGGGTCTTCTCGAAATCGGCCTCGGTCTCGCCGGGGAAGCCGACGATGAAATCGGAGGTTATCGTGATCCCCGGCCGCGCCTCGCGCAAGCGGCGGATCTTGGACTTGTACTCGAGCGCCGTGTGGTTGCGCTTCATGGCGGTCAGCACGCGGTCCGAGCCGCTCTGCACCGGCAAATGCAGGTGCGAGGCCAGCTTGTCCTCTTCCGCGTAGGCCTGGACCAGGCGCTCGGAAAACTCCAGCGGATGCGAGGTGGTGAAGCGGATGCGCTCGATGCCGTCGAGCGCCGCCGTGTAATGGATCAGGCTCGCCAGGTCCGCCACTCCCCCCCCATGGCGCTCGCCACGGTAGGCATTGACGTTCTGGCCCAGGAAGGTGATCTCGCCCACGCCCTGCCCGGCCAGTTCATAGACTTCGGCCAGCACGTCGTCGAAGGGCCGGCTCACTTCCTCGCCTCGGGTATAGGGCACCACGCAGAAGCTGCAGTACTTGCTGCAGCCTTCCATGATCGAGACGAACGCCGTCGGCCCCTCGGCCCGCGGGGCCGGGAGGTTGTCGAACTTCTCGATCTCGGGGAAGGTAATGTCGATCACCGCGCGCCGGGTCCGGGCCTGCTCGTCGAGCATGGCCGGCAGGCGGTGCAGCGTCTGGGGGCCGAACACCAGATCCACGATCGGCGCCCGCTCGGCCAGCGCCGCGCCTTCCTGGCTGGCCACGCAACCGCCGACCCCGATGACCAGGTCGGGATTGTCGTCCTTCAGTTCGCGCCAACGGCCCAATTGGGAAAACACCTTCTCCTGCGCCTTCTCGCGCACCGAGCAGGTATTGAGCAGAATGAGGTCGGCTTCCTCGGCGCTTGCCGCGCGCCCGTAACCCGCCTCGCTCGCGAGCACGTCGAACATCTTGTCCGAATCGTACTCGTTCATCTGGCAGCCCCAGGTCTGGATATAGACCCGTTTTCCCATATGTCGCCCGGCTCCGTGTACAGGTGCCTATTTTAAGGTGATTCGCCTGGGAGTGTGGGCGGTAGAAACGATCGAGGCGAAAAGTCGGCTGCGCGAGGACAGATTTTCGACGATTCGCCGGCTCATAGTGGTTCTATGGGCCAAGAAGCGGCGGAAACATGGACCGCGCAGACGGCCTTGCAGCCCGGTCGGCTTCTGCCGCCCACGCTCCTGGATTCGCTGGACGGATATCGGCAACCACGATTTTTTGCCGGTGCCGTGCGGATCAGATCAGCTCGGGCAAGTGCTTGCGGATGACCTCGGGCTTCAGGCGCGACAGGTCTTTGTCCAGTTCGCCGACCACCACGGCCCGGGTCCCTTCATCCAGCGCCTGGCGCAATTCACCCAGAAAACCCGGCGGCGCGGCAATGAACAGGCGCTCGTACTCGCCCGCCAGCCGCGCCTTTCGCAAGTGCTCGGCAAGCGAACGTGCGAAACGCCTCTCTTCCTCGGCCCTGGGGTCATTTTCCCCCTCGGTCGAGAATTGCGTCTGTCCGGCCGGGCCTCTCACGGCCGTCCCCTTGCGATCGCTCTGCAAGGCTCGTTCCGGCTCGCGCGCGGCGGGGTTGAGATCGTCTTCGAGTTCCTCGAGGGGAGCAGCCCGGTCGGTTCGGAAAAACCGCGCCCGGCTGCCGTCGGCTACCAATACCCGGATGTTTGCCATGTTGGGCTCCGCAACGTCTTCGTACCCAAGCTTGAGCCAGTCGCCGTGCGGATGCAAGCCCCTTTCAGGCCGGGTTCCGTTCCGCCAGTTTCTGCTCCCAGGCCCAGGCATGGCTGACTATGGTCCGCAGGTCATCCAGTTGCGGTTTCCAACCCAGCACCTCGCGGATCCGCTCATTGGCGGCAATCAGCCGTGGCGGATCGCCCGCCCGGCGTGCGGCTTCGCGCACCGGGAAATCGATGCCGGTCACTTCCCGCACCGTTTCAAGGACTTCGCGCACGCTCGCGCCCCGGCCGTAGCCGCAATTGAGGGTCGCGCTCTCCCCTCCGGCGGCCAGGTAATCCAATGCATCCCCATGCGCGCGCGCCAGGTCTTCCACATGAATGTAATCGCGGATACAGGTGCCGTCGGGCGTGTCGTAGTCCGTGCCGAAAATATCCACGCCCTCGCGCCGGCCCAGCGCCGCCTGGCAGGCCACCTTGATCAGGTGCGTCGCTTCCGGCGTTTCCTGGCCAATGCGACCCGCGGGATCGGCGCCGGCCACATTGAAGTAGCGCAGCGCCACATAGCTCAAAGACTTGCGCGCACGAGCCAGATCGGCGAGGACGCGTTCGCTCATCATCTTCGAGGCACCATAGGGGTTGATCGGGGCGAGTGGCGTCTTCTCGCTCACCTGGTCCACTTCAGGCATGCCGTAGACCGCCGCGGTGGAGGAAAATACGACATGGCGCACATCGTGGGCCTCGACCCGCTTGAGCAGGTTGAGCATGTTGGCCGTGTTGTTGGAATAATACTTGAGCGGATCGGCGACCGATTCGGGCACCACGATGCTCGCCGCGAAGTGCAGCACGCCATCGAATCGTCCCCGCGCAAAAACCGCATCGAGTGTCTCGCCATCGGCGAGATCACCGACCACGAGTTCGGCGCCGATCACCGCGTGCGCCTTGCCGGTGGACAGATTGTCGTAGACGACCACTTCGTGCCCGGCCTCTGCGAGCTGCCGGGTAACGTGCGAGCCGATGTATCCCGCGCCGCCGGTGACCAGGAGTTTCATCAGCGGATGTAGCCCAGATGCTCGAGCTTGAGCATCACTTCCTGGGCGTTCTGGTCCGGCGTCTTGCCCTGCGTATGCAGCACGATTTCGGCGTTCTCCGGCTCCTCGTACGGATCGCTCACGCCGGTGAACTCCTTGATCTCGCCGGCCCGGGCCCGCGCATACAGGCCCTTGCGGTCGCGTTCCTCGCAGATCTCGATCGGCGTCGCGACATGGACCTCGATGAAGCCGCCGCCGGTCGCCTCGATCATCTCGCGCACCTCGCGCCGCGTCGCCGTGTAGGGCGCGATCGGGGCGCAGATCGCGATGCCGCCATGCTTGGTGATCTCGCTAGCCACGTAGCCGATGCGCAGGATGTTGGTGTCCCGGTCCTTCTTGGAGAACCCGAGTTCACTGGAGAGATGTTTGCGCACCAGGTCGCCGTCGAGCAGGGTCACGCGACGTCCGCCCATCTCCAGCAGTTTGACCATCAGCGCATTGGCGATGGTGGACTTGCCCGAGCCGGACAGTCCCGTGAAGAACACGGTGTAGCCGCGCTGGTCGAGCGGCGGATGCGTGCGGCGCAACTCGGCCACCACCTCGGGAAAGGAGAACCATTCCGGTATGTCGAGCCCCTCGGCCAGACGGCGGCGGAACTCGGTGCCGGAGATGTTGAGTACGTTCTCGCCTTCCTTCACCTCGTCCTCGGGCGCGTACTGGGCGCGCTCGCGCACGTAGAGCATCTGGCGGAACGGCACCATCTGGATGCCCGCCTCGTCGGCGTACTTCGCCACCAGATCCTGGGCCTCGTAGGGATCGTAGAAGTCCGTGCCGTCGGAGCGCTTGCCGGGACCGGCGTGGTCGCGTCCCACGATGAAGTGCGTCGCGCCGTGATTGTGGCGGATCATCGCATGCCACAGCGCCTCGCGCGGCCCACCCATGCGCATCGCCAGCGGCAGCAGCGAAAGCATGGTCGTCTGCTCGGGGTAGCGCTTGACCAGGTGCTCGTAGCAGCGCACGCGGGTGAAATGGTCGATGTCACCCGGCTTGGTCATGCCCACGCTGGGATGGATCAGCAGATTGGCCTCGATCTCGCGCGCGGCACGGAAGGTCAGTTCCATGTGCGCGCGGTGCATCGGATTACGGGTCTGGAAGGCGACCACCCGCCCCCAGCCCTGGCGCTCGAAGCGCTCGCGCAGCTCGTTCGGCGTCAAACGCAGGTGGCGGAAATCGTAGTGCGACGGATGGATCAATCCCACCACCGGGCCGCCCAGGTACACCGGACCCGCCTGTTCGAACAGATAGTGCACGGCCGGGTGCGCCGGGTCCGCGCTGCCGAACACGCCTTCGGCCTCGTCCGTCTTGTCCGGTTCCCAGATGTCCTCGATGGTCATGATCGCGAGCGCCACGCCCTCGCCGTCGCGCAGCGCAACCCTGTCGCCCGGCGAGACCTTCCCGGCGAACTCGCGCGTGACGTCGAGCGTAACCGGCATCGGCCACAGCGCACCCGAGGCCAGGCGCATGCCGGAGACCACCCCCTCGTAATCCTTGCGGCGCAGGAACCCGTCGAGAGGTGCGAACCCGCCACTCATCAAGAGCTCCAGGTCGCACACTTGGCGGTGGGTCAGTGTCCACTCGGCCAGCGACGCGGCCTCGTGCTTGAGCGATTCGGCCTCGGCCGAGGGGGCATACAGTTCAGCGACCCGGCTACTGCGCAGCTCGGACAATGACTTATCGTCATTTTTCATTACGTAATCCCTGATGTCCTAAAAGCAAACGATGGATGATTCGAAAAGACGGCATCCACGAAATCTTGTTCGGCATGTGGCTGCGTCCACCGATACGCCGGAAGCGTCTTTTCCCGGCGTCCGGGCCGGATTCGAGCGCTATTTTACGTTAAAAGCCCGATTATTGCCTCTCGGCTATGCGTCGATAGTCTCTTCGCCGGTCGCAGCCCGAGGCTACCCCATCGATACACCGCAAGGGCGGATCGGAACCAGGGTGGAAAGGATAAGTGGTATCGGATGACTTGTTACACCGGACGTAAGCTCTCAACGACCCGCGACGTACTCATCACAGGCGGTCCCGAACAACCCCGTGCCGCCCAGTGTTATGTTTTCACGAACCATGTACAAACCCAGTCGATCGAACTCGGCGTAAACCTCTTCCGGACTGGCCGATTCATAGGGATAGCCACCAAGCCAGTCATGGGTGTCGTGACTTCGGGACATGCCGCGGTACTGCCCGTAGTCATCGTTTTGCTTTTTGAACGGATTCCGTCCGGCCGCCAATTCCCGACTCTTGCACGCAAGCACATAAAGCCAGCGCAGTGGCGCCTGGATAGCCGCTGGAGAACGGGAATAAATACGCTTTTCTAGGCGCCACAAGCCGCAGAATGGTGTCTTTTTATAAAGCGCGATGGCCAAAAGACCATGATCTTCCATCATGTCCACTGCTTTCCCAAGCGCTTTCCACATGTCCCCTGTATGGTGAAGAACGCCCCAGCTGTGGACAACGTCAAAACGACCCGACTTCGCCGGATCAAGGTCGAAAACGCTGGAGCGGGAAACACTCCATTTTTCCCCTGGTGCGAACTTGTTCAGGCACTGGCGGGATGCTTCCACGGAGCTTTCGTCAATATCCACCCCGACCACCTCGGCCGCGCCCGATCGAAGCGCGGCCAACATGCTTAACCCGGAACCGCAGCCGATATCGAGGAAACGCTTACCCTGCAGTTCTCCGTCCGGAAACAGTTTCTCCAGACTGCGGACAGCAGCAGCAATCCGTTCCTCGGTAACAACATCCAGAAACGAAAGCCAGTTTTCTCCGAACTCGAAATGTGCCTCCCTTGCGGTCAGCTCGTTTTTAGTCATAATTCCGTTTCTCTGTTACACAAAGCGATTGGCCGAAGACTAAATCGTTCATTACACGCAGTCAAGCATGACCGGGCAAGAGCCTCGACTCCACCTTGAATGAAGACTCAAGTCGAGAAATACAACTGCCGTTGCAGGTTATTACCTGATTCCCATGCAGACTTCAAATCTGATGAAAAAGCCTTGGCCAGGTAATCCATGGCAGAGACCAATTCGGACGCATGTTTTGCAAGCACAACCACATTGGATGACTTGACGCCATGCGCCGGCAAACCGAATGACCGGGCACATGAACACATTACGAAAATGCGGGACCAGGTAGAACCAACCGCAATTCCTGCTTTTGTTGCGCCGCCCCCCTTATCAGAGCGAGGAATCGAAAGTAATCCGAGCTGTGTGTGGATTCACAACATCCACCCCCGGCATTCAATCATAAACCTGAGCTGATCAGAAAGTATCAATTTACATATATGTAACAAATAGTTGTAGGATATTTCTTATGTATCCATTGAATACAATCAGGATATACTTGGCGCCAATATCAGGTAATAACCTGAGGATGGGACGGCAGGATGCAGGTCCGAGTACCGCGTCAGGGTTCTGACAGTTTCTGCGCTGGCTCATCAATGACTGGTGAAACGGCCCTCCCGATACACCGAGGTCAATTTATGATATCTCTTTCCCGTTTGCCGCGCTGCTCCTTGTGGGTTTCCGGCGTGTGTGGAATCTTCCTGTTATCACTGCTCGGCATGGGGAACGCACATGCCAGTCAGCCTGCAGCCGGCTTTTGGAAGGCCAATTCATCCGCAACGGCTCTACCACCTCTGACCGCTTCGCAAATAGCGCAATTCCTCCCGTCCACGAGATCGAACTTTACTTTCCCCGCACCCTACAACACCACCGGGATTCGAGTGACGTTGCCGAGCGATTGCCCGAACAGCTCGGACTGCTTCTTCTACGTCGGTTACAGCTACTTCGCCGCAATGAGTAACAGTACCGGGTTGCCCTCGATGTGGATACTCGCCACCCCACAAATGTCGATGGGCGGTGCGGGGCCGACGCTATATAAACTCGACAAAAGCACCGATACCGTGACCAAGGTCGGGCCGATTTTTACCGACGGGAACGCCGCACAGACGGGCGAAACGATGTACTTCAGCCACACAATGCCGAATGCACTCTACTACACCGGCGATGCACTGAAAACGCTCAACCGAATCGACGTGGTAACGCACCAGGAGACGCAGATATTCAATATTGACTCTTACGCAAGTGGGCACTACATCTTCGCATGCTCGACTTCATTCGACGACCAGGTGAGTGCGTGCGCATTGGAGAACTCAAGCAATGCGATGACCGGCTGCATTGTGTATGCCGGCGGAAAGTTCAAGTATTTCGCCGGAATGACTTCCAGTGGAATCCATTCTTGTTCGGTTGCCCCCGATGGGAAGTACGTATTGATCAGCGAAAAGACGCCGACGACGTGCTCGGGGTGCGACCTTGACGGCGTGGTGGCCAACTTGATTACGGGTACGCAGACCGTGATTGGCAACAAGCGAGGCGGCGGGGGGCACTATGCGCTTGGTTACGGTTACTACAGCAATAATATGAATTGGGATACCACCTATGATTCAGTGAAGTTGTGGGATGTATCCAATCTGGCTACAGATGGTAAGGACGTTTGGGATCAGCCTTGGAGCATGCAATGCGTGAACGGAGCATGTGCATCAACACCTAACCATCCCAGTTGGCTCAATGCCGTACCGGCCGCGGTGCAGCCGATTGCCAAGCAATACGAGTGCGACTCCACGGCGAATTCCGAAGCGGTGCCGTTTGCTAATCAGGTGTTTTGCTTCTACATGGATACTTCGGTTGCGCCCGCCGATCAACAGTCCCTGGTAATAGCGCCAACCATGATCGACCCGACAAAGACCGGATGCCCCGGGGGTGCCTACGGACAAAACCCCAAGGGCAATATCGACCCGACAGGCCATTACTTTATCTGGAGCGCGAACCTCGACAGCAACAGCAATTGCCAGGTATTCATCGTGAAAATACCGGTTTCACAGCTTCCCTATCCACCGCCTGTCGTGAGCCCGCCTCAGGTCAGCATTACCAATCCCCCGGATGCGGCCACGGTCTTCGGTACCGTTGCGGCGAAGGCCAATGTGTCGGCGGACACCGAAATCGCGAACGTGGCGTGGGAAATTGACGGACAGCAAGTCGATACGTCAGACACGGCGCCCTATACTTACAATTTGAATACGGACAACCTCGCTATGGGATTACACACATTGACTGCGGTGGCCACGGACATTGCTGGATATACCGGCTCAGCATCGAACGATATCATCGTAGCGCAGGCACCGCCACCGCCGCCGCCCACGAGTGGCGGTACTTCGGGAGGCGGTTCCCTGTCATTTCTTCCGCTTGCCGCGTTGGGGCTCCTTGCAGCGTTAGGGCTCATGCGAAAGAGATTGGGCCGTCATACATAGTGAGGTCTGGCATGACTGTGGGTTGAGACGGTTCAACCCACAGTCATGTTTTCATACGCCGAAGCCCGGAAACATTCACGATTCAATTTTCAGTCCGTTGTGCGTCGACTGAAGCCTCGCGTATGCTCTCGGTGTGCACCGGCAGGCTGGTGGTGCGTTCCAGCCGACGTCGCAAACCCAGGAACGAACGCTCGACCACAAAGTACGAGAGCAGCGCAGCGACGAAGGCGAGCACCAGATTCTGGGGAAAGGCCGTCACCCATGCGTCAGAAGCACGGTTGAGGAAGGGCTGCTGCCACAGATACAGCGAATAGCTGAGTGCTCCCAAAAATACGACAGGCTTCCAGTTCAGGAATCGACCGGCCATCGAGTCCGCGTGACGCGTACTGGATTCGATCAACAGTGCGATGCACAGATTCAGTACCGGTGAGCCCAGAAGCACCACCAATGTATAACCACTCAGACGGTTTATGAGGACGACCAGCAGCACAGCCAGCACGAGCCAGCGGCTGCCAGTCAGGCGCAAATACCACGCCTGCGTCAGCAGCCATGGCCGCAGCAAGGCCAAGGCGCAACCGGTGGCCAGGTAATCGAACATTGCTGGAAAGATCGTCATGTTCGCAAGTTGTGTGTGCGGATTCACATGGAACATCCACTCAAGGATTCCGGCACGCACAAGAGGTCCTATGAAAATCGCCGCGATCGCGACGATCAGCGCCCGCCGTTGGCGCAGCGCCAACAGGGTAAGCGGCCACAGCAGGTAGAACTGCTCCTCGATCGACAACGACCACAGATGCCCGATTTGCCACGAGCTGTCGGGATCGTAATTGACCGTGTAGGTCAGCGCATAGGCGAAGTCGTGGCCGTTCAAACTTATCCAGCCGATCAGGTTTGCGGCGATCAAGGCGAGAATCAGGGTATAGAACGCCGGGAAGATACGGAGAACGCGCCGCAGGTAAAACCGCTTCATCGAGATCGTGCCCGTCTTCTCACGTTCGCTCATCAACAGGGATGTGATCAGGAACCCGGAAATCACAAAGAAGACGAGCACTCCCAAGTGCGCAAGATCACCTGCACTATGCTTGTAACCTTCGAGCGTAACGGGGAACCACCGGGTGCCGCTGAGATGCCCGTATAGCACCATCAGTATCGAGATGGCGCGGAATCCGTCCAGCGAAGCAATTCGCCCGCTGCCTGATTTTTCCATTCCATCCCCCCCCTGAAGAAACATGACGTCTCACATGGCGGCGACACGCGAGCACACGACCCCCTTGATCAAGTTTAGCTCAACGGATTTGATGTATACAAGGGCATCCGGTAACGGTAATAACCTGAAATCCACGCAGTGGGAAATGTGGATTACGACGGCCACTTCTGTCATCTACCCTGCCCCGCCTTCGACCGCATGTGGCCTGGCACGAAACGGCGGCAAGCGACAAACTCAGGGGGCTGGTCTTGCCTTTTTGACTTTGTGTGAAGAATCGACGCGTCCCCCGAAGAAGCAATTTCACTAAAAAGGAAGGCCCGTACTAAACGGGCCTCCAAATACAAAGTTGACGAGATACCTTCTCTAGTGATTTTTAGAACGGAATGTCGTCGTCCTCGAGGGGAGCGCTGTTTGACGGTGTCGGTCCGCCGCCGTCGTTGTCATAACTGCTCGATGACGAACTGCTTCCACCGCCACCGCTTCCGCCACGGCCACCGAGCATCTGCATGTCGTTGCCGACCACCTCGGTGCTGTAGCGGTCCTGGCCGTCCTGGCCCTGCCACTTGCGGGTCTGCAGCCGGCCTTCGATATAGACCTGTGAGCCTTTCTTGAGGTACTGCTCGGCGATTTCGCCCAGCTTGCCGAACAGCACCACGCGATGCCACTCGGTGCGCTCCTGCGGTTCTCCGCTCTGCTTGTCCTTCCAGCGCTCGCTGGTTGCGATACGCAGGTTGGCCACCGGAGAGCCGCTCTGGGTGTAGCGCACTTCCGGGTCGGCGCCCAGGTTGCCCACCAGAATCACTTTGTTTACGCCGCGGCTTGCCATGATTGCGTCCCCTGTTATCCGAAAATCCCTATGGAGCGGCCATTCTACACTGACGTCGCCGGCACCTCGGGCAGCAGGCGGTCCAGGGCAGACTGGTCCAGCGTGCCAGCGTCCACGCGGAGCACGGCGACACCCTCGTCGCGGAAGATCACGGCCTCCTCCACCCCGGCCACGGCCTCCAGCTCGCTGGCCAGGCGGTGGGCCTGGTCAGCACTCTCGACGGCGACGGTAAACATCCGGCTGGCCAGCATGCGGGGTGGTTTGAGGGTGGCAAAAACCCCCAACCAGACCAGGCCAGCGCCCACGATCAGGGCGAATACGCCGGCGTCGCCGGCATGGCCGAGCAGCAATCCACCCGCGGCCCCGCCCACGAAGATACCCAGGAACTGGGCGGTGGAATACACGCCCAGCGCACTGCCCTTGCTCTCGGGCCGTGCCAAACGGGAGATGAGGGACGGCAACAGGGCTTCCATCAGGGTGAAGGCGCCGAAGAACACGGCCAGTATGAGCGCGAGCCACACGATGTACCCCCCGCCCAGGGCCAGCCACACCGGGGTGAACGCGAGCACCGCGATCGTGACCAGGGCGACGGACTTGATGCGTCCGCGTCGCTCGGCATGGATCACAGCCGGAACCATCAGGGCCAGGCCCACCGTGAGCACCGGCAGGTAGAACAGCCATTCGCTACTCCGGCTAAGCCCCGCGATGCCACCCAGCATCGAGGGCAGCACCAGGAACAGCGCGGCCAGCATGAGGTGGAGCACGAAAATGGACACGTAGAGCCGCTGGAGCTGGGTATCCTTAAGCACTCGGCCGAGCTGGGCCGGAACCGCCTCGTTGGAGCGGTGGCGCGAGGCGTGCGGCGGGGTGGGCACTGCGAGCCACAACACCACCAGCCCGCAGGCGCCGAGCAGCGCCGTGATGCCGAAAACGCCCTCGAGGCCGGCGAATGCGTTGATCGCCGGACCGACCACCACGGCGATGCCGAAGGCAAGTCCGATACCACCTCCGATCATGCCGATGGCCTTGGTGCGGTTTTCGGCCCGGGTGAGATCGGCGGCCAGGGCGAGCGTCGCCGCACCGACCGCGCCCGCACCCTGCACGGCACGACCCACGATGATGCCGTCGATACCGTGGGAGAGCGCCGCGATGACACTGCCCACGACGAATATCACCAGCCCCACGGCGATGACCGGCTTGCGTCCGATACGGTCGGAGACCATGCCGAACGGCAACTGCAGCAAGGCCTGGGTAAGACCGTAGATGCCGAGCGCTATGCCGATGGTCAGCGCCGTTGCCCCCGGCAGCCTGTGGGCGTAGCCGGCGAATACGGGATAAAGCAGGAACAGGCCGAACATGCGCAGGCCGAAAATGCCTGCAAGGGATCCGGCCGCACGGCGTTCGGTGCGGGTCAGGCTATTCGCTCTCATGGCGTCTATTTTCGCATGGGAAATCTTCAGAGTCTGCACTTACTAAGCCGAACGTTAGCAAGGGCGGCCGGACGGGAATCGGACAAATGAATCGCAACAGGAATCGCTGCCCTTACATTGCCTCGTCATGCTGTCGAAAGCCGGTATCCGGTCGAAGAAGAATCCCGGCCAAAGGCCCGGGATACCAGGCCTGAGCCGGACTCCGGCTTTCACCGGAGTGACGGTGTCAGGAGGTCAGCTCGGTGACCAGTTTCTCGATCAGCTCGTCGCCCGCCGCCAGCGAGGCTTGCTCGACGTATTCGTTGGGTTGGTGCGCCTGGCTGATGCGTCCCGGTCCCATCACAATGGTCTCCATCCCCATACCGGTGAAGAAACCCGCCTCGGTAGCGAACGAAACGACCTGGGACGGCTGGCCGGAATACTGTTCCGCCGCCTTCACCAACCGGCTGTCGGCACGCGTCTCGAAGGCATCGACGCCCTGGAACAACGTGCGGCGCCGGTAACTGCAACCAGTGCCGGCCAGTGCCTGGTTCACGCACACGTCGAGTTCCTCGCGCATGTCGTCGAGCTGCATGCCGGGCACCAGACGCAAGTCGATGTGCAACTCGGCCTCGGCGCAGATGCGGTTGGGGTTGTCACCGCCGTGCACATGCCCGAAATTCAGCGTGGGGTACGGCACCGCAAAGTCGGAGGCGTGGAAGCGCCTTCTCAGTTCCTCGCGCCAGATATGCAGGGCATTGAGAACGTGGCTGAGCCCGTCGAGCGCATTGGGTGCCGTGTCGGGATCGCTCGAATGACCGCTGCGGCCCTGGATCTTGAGCGCCTCCATGATGATGCCCTTGTGCATGCGCACCGGCTTCAGATCGGTCGGTTCACCGACGATGCAGTAATCGGCCCTGGGGCGCGCCGCTTCGGCCAGCATGCGCGCGCCGTGCATGTTGCTTTCCTCGTCGGCCGTTATGACCAGATGCAGGGGATGCTTGAGATGCTTCGCATCGAGCCGCGAGGCCAGCGCCACGGACAGCGCGATGAAGCCCTTCATGTCGGCGGAGCCCAGACCATGCAGGCGGGCATCGCGCGAGGTCAGGGCGAAGGGGTCGCTGTCCCAGCCGGTATCGTCATACGGCACCGTGTCGCTGTGACCGGCGAGCACCACCCCGCCCTCGCCGCTGCCGAGCGTGGCAATCAGATTGGCCTTGCCCGGCGCATCCGGCAACGTCATGATGTCCACTTCGCATCCGATGCCATCCAGGTAGTCGGCGATGCGATCGATCACGGGTCGGTTGGGGCTGTCGAACTCGGGGGAAACACTGCTTACCGAGGGAATGCCGACGAGATCGGTCAATACGTTTTCCGTTTTCAGCATGCTTGTTTTCCATAACCAGCGCACCCATTGTAATGAAAAACGCGCCACAGCGGGATTCAGCAGCCCGGCGGCCGGTTCCAGGGCCCGAACACCCATTCATACCGCGCTTCCTGATTTCATTACAATAAAGTGACTTCCTTCCCGTTGTCCCCGTGCCCGATTCAACCCTCCCCGCATGCAGCGTGCGCCAGGCCACGGCAAAGGATCTGGACGCCCTGCTCGATCTGGAGCAGGGGGCGTTCGAAAGCGACCGCCTGACCCGCCGCCAATTGCGCTACCTGCTGACCCGGGCCCGGGCCACCACACTCCTGGCCGAGACATCGTCCGGCCGGATCCTGGGCTACCTGCTGGTGCTGTTCAGCCGTGCCAGCGCCCATGCACGCATCTACTCGATTGCCGTGGCGGACGACGCGCGCGGGTACGGGTTGGGACGCAAACTGCTCGGCTCTGCCGAACAGGCGAGCGAAGACAACGATTGCGTGAGCATCCGCCTCGAAGTCCGGCGCGACAATACCGCCGCGATTGCGCTCTATCGGGCCTGCGGATACCGCCAGTTCGACGTGGTCAGCGACTACTACCACGATCACGAGGAAGCGTTACGGTTCGAAAAGCCATTGGGCCAGGCCACGCCTTCCCAACAGCCCCCGGTGCCCTACTACCGCCAGACACTGGAATTCACCTGCGGCCCGGCGGCACTGATCATGGCGATGAAGGCGCTCGATCCGGAGCTGACCGTCAACCGCGAGTTGGAAATCACGCTGTGGCGCGAATCGACAACCGTGTTCATGACCTCGGGCATCGGCGGCTGCACACCCTTCGGCCTGGCGTTGGCCGCGCTCCACCGGGGATTCGGCGTGACGCTGTATAGCAGCGCCGGCGCCGACTTCTTTGCCGATTCAGTGCGCAGCAAGGTCAAGAAGGAAGTCCTGCATCTGGTCCAGAAGGCCTTCATCCGGGACCTGAAGGCCCACCATGTACCGATTCGCTACAAGGCCGTCACGCTTGCCGAGCTGCGCCAGCGCATGGAAGACGGCGCGATTCCCATCGTGCTGATCAGCTCCTACCGCATATACGGCGACAAGGCGCCGCACTGGGTCGTGGTGACCGGATGCGACGAGCGCTTCGTCCGGGTGCATGATCCCTACGTCGATACGGAGGCCGGGGAAACCGTGGTGGACTCGCACAATATGCCCATCCTTCAACGGGAATTCGCCCGCATGACGCGCTACGGGCGCGCCGGCCTCAAGGCCGTGCTTTTTATCGAACGAGGAGCCCCCGCACATGGCTGAAACGCTCATCGTCATGGAGCCGAACCAACGCCCACCGGGCGAATGGACCGCGCTGAACGAATTCGCGCCCGCGGACTATCTCGCCGGCCGCGGCGGCTGCGACAGCCAGGGCAAGCTCATCGTCAACCTGGCCCCCGATTACGACTACCTGTCCACCGGCTACTACTGTTCGCTGCTGGCCGAAGCCCGCTCCCAGCGCGTGATCCCCGGCGTGCGCACCATCGAGGACCTCTCGCGCAAGGCGATCTACGGACTGGCGACCCGCAACCTCACGCGCCTGATCGGCCGGCTCGCTGAACACCAGGAGGGCATCCGCAAATTCACTTTCTACAGCTATTTCGGCTTCAGCCCGATGCAGGGCGGCGGGGAGCTGTGCCGCCAGCTCTTCGAACGCTTCCCGGTGCCGATCCTCAAAATCGAGCTTACGCACCGCAAACACTGGGAAATTTCACGCCTGGCACTGGTGCCCCTGCGCCGGCTGCCGGCCACCGAGCACGAGGATTTCATTGAAGGTTTTCGCCGCTTCCTGGGCCACCGCTGGCGGCGAAGCAATCGCACGCGCAACCGCTACCGCTACGATCTGGCCGTGCTTCACGATCCGGAGGAAAAACTGCCGCCCTCGGACCGTGGTGCCCTCGCCCGCCTGACGCGCGTCGGCCGTCGGATGAAGGTCGACGTGGAACTGATCACGCGGCGGGACTACCCGCGTATCGCCGAATACGATGCCTTGTTCATCCGTGAAACGACCGCCATCAATCATCATACCTTCGCTTTCGCGACCCGGGCCCAGGACGAGGGCATTCCGGTCATCGACGACCCGGACTCGATTCTGCGCTGCACCAACAAGGTGTACCTGAGCGAGCTGCTGGCGCGCCACCGTATCGCCCACCCGCGCACGCTCATCTTGACCCGTGACAACATGAGCCACGTGGGGGAAAAGGTCGGGTTTCCCGCCGTGCTGAAAGTACCGGATGGTTCGTTTTCACGCGGCGTCTTCAAGGCGGATGATGCCGCCGGACTGAAGGAGATTGCCCGGCGCCTGCTCGCCGATTCCGACCTGGTACTCGCCCAGGAATTCATCTACACGCCCTTCGACTGGCGAATAGGCGTGCTGAACGGCCGCCCGCTGTATGCCTGCAAGTATTTCATGGCGCGCGAGCACTGGCAGATCTACGACCATTCGGGCAGCAAGACCCGCGAGGGCGGCTGGGAAACCGTGACGATCGAAGAGGCCCCGCCTGCCGTGGTGACGACCGCGTGCAAGGCCGCACGACTCATCGGCGACGGACTCTACGGGGTAGATCTCAAGGAACTGCCGGACCGCGTGGTGGTGATCGAAGTAAACGACAACCCCAATATCGACGCCAACGTCGAGGACGCACGGCTGGGCAACAAGCTGTACGAATTCCTGATCGGCGAATTCATCCGCCGCATCGAAAGCCCGCTGCAAAAGCCGGAAGAGGAAAAAACCCAAGCGTAGCCATGATGCTCGCGGCCGAATGGCCCCGAAGCTGTTGGCCGCTCGGCACACACCGATACCCGAAGGCCGCCTGCGGGCGGCCTTCGGGTTGCCATCCGAACGATTTTACGCCAGTGTCGCCAACGCTGCGTTGAAGGTGGCACTGGGGCGCATGGCCGCACTGACACGCTGCAGATCGGCGTGATAGTAACCACTCATATCCACCGCACTGCCCTGCACGGCATTGAGTTCGTCGACGATTTTCGCCTCGTTGCCGGTCAGTGTCTTTGCCAACTCGCCGAAGATCCGCTTCATCTCGGCGTCGTCGTCCTGCTCGGCCAGGGCCTGCGCCCAGTACAGCGCGAGGTAGAAGTGGCTGCCGCGGTTGTCCAGCTCGCCGACCTTGCGCGAGGGCGACTTGTTGTTGTCCAGGAACCGGGCATTGGCCTTGTCCAGCGCCTCGGCCAGCAACTTGGCTCGGGCGTTGCCGTAGGTCTTGCCCAGGTGCTCCAGCGAGGCGGCCAGGGCCAGGAACTCGCCGAGCGAGTCCCAGCGCAGGTGGTTCTCCTCGACGAATTGCTGCACGTGCTTGGGCGCGGAGCCGCCGGCGCCGGTCTCGAACAGGCCACCGCCGGCCATCAGCGGCACGATCGAGAGCATCTTGGCGCTGGTGCCCAACTCCATGATCGGAAACAGGTCGGTGAGGTAGTCGCGCAGCACGTTGCCGGTCACCGAGATGGTGTCCTTGCCCTCGCGGATGCGGGCCAGCGAGTGCTTCGTGGCCTCGACCGGGTCCAGGATGCGGATATCCAGGCCGCCGGTGTCGTGGTCCTCGAGATACCGCTCGACCTTGGCGATGACCTGGCGGTCATGGGCGCGGTTCGCGTCCAGCCAGAACACCGCCGGCGTGGCGCTGTCACGGGCGCGGGTCACGGCCAACTTGACCCAGTCGCGCACCGGCGCGTCCTTGACCTGGCACATGCGCCAGATGTCACCGGCCTCGACCGCCTGCTCGAAGATCACGCGGCCGCCGGCATCGGTCACCTTCACGGTGCCGTCGACGGGAACCTGGAAGGTCTTGTCGTGCGAGCCGTACTCCTCGGCCTTCTGTGCCATCAGTCCGACGTTGGGCACGCTGCCCATGGTCGCCGGGTCGAACGCGCCGTGCGCCTTGCAGTCCTCGATCACCGCCTGGTAGACGCCGGCGTAGGAGCGGTCCGGGATGATCGCCTTGGCGTCCTGGCGCTCGCCGTCGGCGTTCCACATCTTGCCGGAGTCGCGGATCATCGCCGGCATCGAGGCATCAATGATGACGTCGCTGGGCACGTGCAGGTTGGTGATGCGCTTGTCCGAGTTGACCATGGCCAGCTTCGGACGCTCGGCGTACAGGGCGTCGATGTCGGCCTTGATCGTGGCCTGCTGATCGGCGGGCAGCGAGGCGATTCTTGCGTACAGGTCGCCAATGCCGTTATTGGGGCTGAAACCGGCCTTCTTGAGCACCTCTGCATGCTTGTCCAGCACCGCCTTGTAGAACTCGCTCACCACCACGCCGAAGATGATCGGGTCGGAGACCTTCATCATGGTGGCCTTCAGATGCACCGAGAACAACACGCCCTTGTCCTTGGCGTCGGCGATCTGCGCGTTGATGAAAGCGGCCAGCGCCTTGCGGCTCAGCACCGCGGCGTCGACGATCTCGCCCTCCAGCACCGGCACCGATTCCTTCAGCACGCGCTGCTCGCCATCGGCGTCGTGCAGCGTTATCTTCAGGCTGCCGGCCTGGTCCAGCGTGGCCGAGGCCTCGCTGCCGTAGAAATCGCCACCGTCCATGTGCGCGACGTGGGTCTTCGAGTCCTTGCTCCACGCGCCCATGCGGTGCGGGTGCTTGCGCGCGTAGGCCTTGACCGACTTCGGCGCACGACGGTCGGAATTACCCTGGCGCAGCACCGGGTTGACCGCGCTGCCCTTGGCCTTGTCGTAACGCGCGCGAACGGCCTTCTCCTCGTCGGTCTTCGGCTCGTCCGGGTAGTCGGGAAGCGGGTAGCCCTGCGCCTTCAGCTCCTTTACGGCTGCCTTGATCTGTGGCACCGAGGCGCTGATGTTGGGCAACTTGATGACATTGGCCTCGGGTTGCTCCACCAGCTCGCCGAGCTCGGCCAGATCATCGGATACCCGCTGCTCGTCGCCCAGCATGTCCGGAAACTGCGCCAGGATGCGCCCGGCCAGCGAGATGTCGCGCGTCTCCAGCACCACGCCCGCGGTGTCGGTAAATGCATCGATGATCGGCAGCAACGACTGCGTAGCCAGGAACGGCGCCTCGTCGGTAAGCGTGTAGATGATCTTCGGGGTGCTGGGCATCGATGGAACCTCGGGGGAATTCAGCCCAATAGTATAAAGCCCCGCGTTGCTGCGATCGCGAAAGCGCGAATGGCAACCACAGAGATCACGGAGCGCACTGAGCCTGTTGATTTTTTTCGCTTCGCCCTATGTTTCATCCTGCTAACGTTCGGCTTGGCAATATAACGACACGAACGGGCGTCGGGGCGCATGGTCCGCGCCATCCCGTGATCTCTGTGTGCTCTGTGTTTAGCCCTGTCTTGCCGAGACCCGATCCCGAGTCCCGTGGTTCATGCGCCGTGCCGCTCGCGCAGGACGCGCGGTGAATGGGTCGCCAGTCGACCGGCGCGTCCGGGAACGGCCCCGCGCTCCACGACGGCCATCGGCAGTGCCGGGATATCCAGTGCGGCGACCGCTTCGCCCACGCTGCACAATTCGGCACCCGCCTCGCGCCAACCGACGAGCGCCCGCTCGAATTGCCCGACCAGCGGACCGCCTTCGAGTTCGGCATGCAGGGTGAACACGTGCAATTCGGCGGGTTGTTCGGCCACCCGTTCCACCAATCGCTCGCCGACGTTGTCGGCGGTCACGCCGTCGAGGCCGATCATCTCGTCCATGGTCGGCAGCGTCGTCGGCACCTGCAGGCAATCGAGCACACGCCCGTTCAGACGTGGGTAAAAGGGAGCGGTGCCCCGCGTATCGCTCGCCCAGCGCATGTTCGCTGCGGACTCGAGCTCGAGCACGGTATCGTTGATCTGCCAGCCGGCGGCGCCGCAACAATCAGGCAGCTCGCCGAAGACGCGGGTGTAGGCCTCCAGCCCGCGTTCCCATTCGCGCTCCGTCCAGGCCGGGCCCTTGCGCGCGACCGCATCCTGCCAGCGTACGTGGTCCCAGGCATGCAGCCCGACCTCGAAACCCGCCTCGCGTGCCGCACGCATCGGCCCCGCCGCCTTGCGCCCGATGTCGGGACCGGGCAGCACGGTACCGTAGGCCAGCGTCCTGAGCCCATAGGTGGACGGCACCGAGGTGCGCAGCACCTTGGCCAGAAACCCCGGGCGCAGCAGACGACGCAACGCGCGCCCCGTATGGTCGGGACCGACGGAAAACAGGAATGTCGCGTTCACGTCCAGGCGCTGGAACAACGCGATCAGGGACGGCACGCCCTCGCGGGTACCGCGCAGCGTGTCCACATCCACCTTGAGGGCTAAGCGCATCGCTTCATCGTTCTGGAAATCAACCTCGTACGCATCCGGCCCAGCCGCAAATAATGCCACTCCTCGCTCGTACTTTCCTCATTTCGGCCGCGTACTCGAATAGCAACAGGCTGCTGAAAACGTAGCGAGCGAAGGCAGGTTGGGCGCGCCCGGAGCGCAGAAAACGCAGTGTACATATGGTACATGAGGATTTTGAGCATCGGACGCGCACAAGATGGCAAGCGCAGTAGTTTTCAGCAGCCTGTTAAGAGCGCTCTTCGGTGATCAGCTCGCGTGCCGAGGCCACGTCGCCACGATAGGCTTCGAATATGCGGGTGAGCGCGGACCTCATGTCAATCTTCGGCTCCCAGTTCAATTCCTTTTTCGTGTGGCTCACGTCGGGCACGCGGTGTTCGACATCCTGGTAGCCCGCGCCATAATAGTCGTTGGCGCTGACGTCGCGCAACTCCACGTGAGCGGCACTGTCACGGTATTCGGGAATTTCACGCGCGATCTCGAGCATCATTTCCGCCAGTTCGCGCACCGAATACTGGTTGTCCGGATTGCCGATGTTGTAGATGCGTCCGCTCGCCGCGCCTTTCTTGTTGTCGATGATGCGCATCAGCGCATCGATGCCGTCGCTGACATAGGTATAGGAACGTCGGCGCTTGCCGCCGTCTACCAGGCTGATCGGATCGCCGCGCACAATCTGGCCCAGGAACTGGGTCACCACGCGCGAGCTGCCTTCCTTCGCCGTGTATATGCTGTCGAGTCCGGGCCCGATCCAGTTGAACGGCCGGAACAGGGTGAAGTCCAGGCCGTCGCGCATGCCGTGCGCCCAGATCACGCGGTCGAGTAACTGCTTGGAGCAGCTGTAGATCCAGCGCTGCTTGGGAATCGGCCCCAGGACCAGTGAAGACTGGTACGGGTCAAAGGCCTCGTCGCTGCACATGCCGTACACCTCGGAGGTGGACGGGAAAACCACCCGCTTCTTGTGTTTCACGCACTGGCGGATGATCGGCAGGTTGGCCTCGAAGTCGAGCTCGAAGACCCGCATCGGATCCTGCACGTAGGTGGCGGGCGTGGCGATGGCGACGAGCGGCAGCACCACGTCACACTTCTTGACGTGATATTCCACCCATTCGCGGTTGATGGTGATGTCGCCCTCGAAGAAGGTAAAGCGCGGATCGTCGGCCCACTCGGCTACGCGGTCGGTCGCCATGTCCATCCCGTAGACGTCCCAGTCGGTGGTCTCCAGGATGCGCTGGGTGAGATGGTGGCCGATGAAGCCGTTGACTCCCAGGATCAGTACTTTTTTCACGCGCCTACTCTCCGAGCAATAAGGCTTCCCCGCCGGCTATCGCGGATAGCGAAGCAGCAGTCAGCGGCTGGTCATTGAGCGCGCATTTTAACACTTCGAAACGCTCCGAATCCGCGCAATCGGCGTAAATCCGGCCGTTTTCGGCATACAGCGCGGGCTGCGACAAGCGGGCAGCCTCGCCCCGGTAATGACTGCCGAGCACCGCCAGGCGGCGGCCCTCCGCGAGGTCGGTAAAGGCCCCGGGGTACGGCGGTGCGACGGCGCGCACCAGGTTGTGGATCTCGCGCGCACCGCGCTGCCAGTTTATGCGACCGTCCTCGGGGCGGCGGCGCCCGCAGTAGTTGCCGGCCTTGAGGTCGAGCGGCGTGCGCGGCGCGGTGTCGTCGGCCAGTCGAGGGCCCAGCCGCCAGAGCAGGCGTTCGCCCGCCACCGTGACCTTGGCCATCACTTCTGCGGCGGTGTCATTGGGCAGGATGGGCACCGACTCCTGCCCGACCAGGTCGCCGGCATCGGGCTTGGACGTCATGTAATGCAGGCTCGCGCCGGTCTCGGTCTCCCCCGCCAGCACCGCCCAGTTCACCGGTGCGCGGCCACGGTAATGCGGCAGCAGCGAGCCATGCATGTTGAGCGCGCCGCGGACCGCCGTCTCCAGAATGACCGACGGGATCATGTAACGGTAGTAGAAGGAGAACAGGAAATCCGGGCGCAGCGTATCGAGGCGCGCCGCCAGGTCCGGCAATTCGTCCTGCGCCGGGGTAACGGTTTCGATGCCGTAGCGCCGTGCGCACTCGGCCACGCTGGCGAACCAGCCGCCCTCGCCGGGGTCATCCTCGTGGGTCACCACCAGGCGCACGTCGAAGCCGCGGGCGAGCAGCACCTCCAGCGAGCGCACGCCGACGTTGTGATAGGCAAACACGACGGCGCTCGCGGCAGGCGCCGCAACCTTATTCATCAGGGTCGCTTTCGCCGAGCATGGCCCGAATCACGAAGCGCGGGCGCTTCTGTACTTCCTGGTAGATGCGGCCCACGTATTCACCGAGAATGCCGATCCCGACCAGCAGTACGCCGATGAAGAAGAAGGCAATGGCGAACAGCGTGAACACGCCGCCCACGTCCGGGCCGTTGACGATGCGGTCGATCATCAACCACGCGAAAAGCACCAGCGAACCCATGGCTATGATCACGCCCACGAAGGAGAAAATCTGCAACGGCGCTACGGAGAAGCCGGTCACCAGATCGAAATTGAGACGGATCAGGCGCATCAGCGAGTACTTCGATTCCCCGGCATGGCGCTCGCTGTGAGCCACGACCACCTCGGTGGGATGATTGGCGTACAGGTAGGCCAGGGCGGGGATGAAGGTGTTGATCTCGCTGGTGCGGTTGATCGCCGTCACGATCTCGCGCGAATAGGCACGCAGCATGCAGCCCTGGTCGGTCATCCGGATGTGGGTCATGCGCTCGCGCATGCGGTTCATCAAGCGCGAGGCCCATTTGCGCCACAGGGCATCGCGGCGGCGGCGGCGGATGGTGCCGACGTAATCGTGGCCCTCGTCCATGGCCTGCATCAGCGTTCCGATCTCCTCGGGGGGATTCTGCAGGTCGGCATCGAGGGTCACGATGCGCTGGCCGCGCGCCTTGGAAAAACCCGCGAGGATCGCTGCGTGCTGCCCGAAGTTGGACTGCAGCAGGATGATCCGCGTGACATCGCTGCGTTGCTGGTACTGGTCGCGCAGCATGGCGGCACTGCGGTCGTGGCTGCCGTCGTCCACGAACAGCGCTTCGTAAGATACGCCGAGTGCGTCCAGCGCGGGATACAGCCGCTCGAACAGCTCCGCGAGCCCGGCTTCCTCGTTGTAAACCGGTATGACGACCGAGAGCACGGTCTCCGCGCTTGTCCGCGCATCATTCATGCAGCACCCCCTTGAGTCCGGCAACCACCCGATCCACGTCGGCCTCGCTCATTTCCGGGAACAGGGGCAAGGTAAGCGTCTGGCGGCCGATACGGTCCGCATTCGGGAAGTCCCTCGCCTTCACGTCCAATTCTCGGCACACGCTCAATTGGTGCAGCGCCGGGTAGTGCACGCCGGTGCCGATGCCGCGCGCCTGCAGCGCATCTCGCAGTTGCTTGCGATCGGACTTGAAATGCGGATAATCGATGCACACCGCGAACATATGCCACGCATGCCCCTCGTCACCGCGGACGGGAAGCAGCACGCCGTCGAGACCGGCCAGTGCATCGAGATAGCGATGCGCCAGTGCGCGGCGGCGCGCGTTGCGTTCGTCGAGTACCGCCAACTGGTCGAGGCCGATGCGGGCACAGACGTCGGTCATGTTGTACTTGCTGGCCGGCATGATCACGTCGTAGCTGCCGTCGTCGAGTTTGACCTGGCCATGGAAACGCAATGCACGCAGGCGCTCCAGCGCCGTCTCGTCGGTGGTGACGACCGCCCCGCCCTCGATGGTGGTCAGGTTCTTGTTGGCATGGAAACTGTAGCAAACCACGTCGCCGAAACTGCCGATGCGCCGGCCCTTGTAGGTGGTTCCGATGGCATGCGCGGCATCCTCCACGATGCGCAGGCCATGGGTCTCGGCCAGGGTGTTCAGGGGATCCATGTCCACCGCGAGCCCCGCATAGTGCACCGGCATGATCGCCCGCGTGCGCGACGTCAAGGCCGCCTCGACGCGTGCAGCATCGATGTTGCGGGTCTCCAGGTCCACGTCCACCAGCACCGGCGTGGCGCCGACGCGGAGCACGACGTTCAGCGTGGCCGCAAAGGTCATGTCGGGCACGATAACCTCGTCGCCCGGGCCGATGCCGAGCGCGCGCAACGATTCTTCCAGGGCACCGGTGGCATGCATGAAGGCCAGCGCCGTGCGCCCACCCGCGTACTCGCCGAGCGCGGCCTCGAAGGCAGCCACCTGCGGGCCGGTGGTGATCCAGCCCGAGCGCAGCACCTCGGCCACCCCGGCAATGGTGTCCTCGCTGATGGCGGGACGCACGAAAGGCAGGAAATCCTGAGGAACCTCTGACATGTCACCCGGCTCCCGTGCCGCTGCGCGCCACCAGGAACACGCCGATAATGATGACGACAATACCCGCCCACCGCGTCAGGTTCATCTGCTCGCCCAGGTACAGCCAGGCCACGATGGCGGTAACGATATAGCCGATCGAAAGCATCGGGTAGGCAATGCTCACCGCCGTGCGCGACAGCGCCAGCAACCACACCATGACGCTCACCACGTAACAGGCCAGCCCGCCGATGATGTAGGGATTGAGCGCGAGCGAAAACCCCGCCTTGACCAGCGCCGGGAATTGCAGGCCGATCACGCCCATGTGGCGCACGCCCGCCTTGAGCAGCACCTGGGCGGCAGCATTCAGCAGCACGCCGGTGAGCACCAGGGCAAAGGCCACCCAGGTCATGAACCGTCCCCCGTCATCCGTGTCTGCGCCAGCGCTACCCAGCGCGGGTTCTCGCCAACGATGCGGTAGTCGATGCCGAGTGCCTTGACGCGCGGCATCAGCGGACGCGGCACGAAGGCCAGCCCCTTGCGCTGCGCGCGCCAGGCGGCGGCAAAGGCATCGAGGCTGGGCAGATAGCGCCCGGCCAGGGAATGGCGGGCATGTTCGATACCGAAAGCCAGTTCGCCGTGATAATCCACTACGGTCATGGTGCGTCTCAGGTAAAAGGGCAGCGTCTGCTGGTAGCCGCCCACGGAATAAACGGGTACGTCCGGACGATTATACGGAGCCACCGAAGCCACCAGGGCACGGGTGGAGAACTCCGGGGCGAAGGCGGCGCCGCCGAGCATGATCAGACGCGTGGCCACCAGCCAGGCGGCGGCCACCACGACCACGGCCGCGAGCCGGCTCCGGCGCAGGAACAGGGCAACGATCCCGGCCAGCAGGACGAGGCCGCCGGCGGCGATGAACCACGGCACGAAACGGTGCAGTATGGCCGGATCGGTGCCGTGGATAAAGCGCACACCGAACACGCCGATCAGCACGCCCGCGATCCCGGCCAGCACCGATAATCCCCATGCCGCCCAGGGTGCATGCCGGGCCCCGTCCAGGGCGCGGGCAATCAGCACAGCAAAGGCGGGAATCACGGGCAGGATGTAGCTCGGCAGCTTGGAATGCGAGACGGAGAAAAAGAAGACGATGAACACCAGCCACAGCCACAGGAAGGCCGGCGGGTTGAACGGCCCGCGCCGCGCCACCTCGTGCATGCCCCGCCACAGCGCCCGTCCGGCGCTCCACAGCCAGGGCATCACCGCCAGAGCGAGCAAAGGCAGGAAGTACCACCAGGCGCCGGGGCGATGGGAAATGGGCGTCAGGAAGCGCAGGAACTGCTGGACCATGAAGAACTGCCACAGGAAATCGGGGTTCTGGACCGAGACGGCGACGAACCAGGGCAATGTCAGCAACAGGAAAAAAACCGTGCCGGGGACGATGCGCAGACGGCGCAGCAGGCTCCAGTCCCGCTTGAGCAGGATGTAGAGCACGAGTACCGCGCCAGGCAGCAGGATACCGATCAACCCCTTGGTGAGCACCGCCAGCGCCGCACCGCCGTAGGCAACCAGCATCCAGCCCAGTTCGGCGCGCGACCGGGGCGGCGCATCCCAGGCGAAGAGAAAACCGAACAGGGTCAGGCTCATGGCAAAGGCCAGGCTCGCGTCCAGCGTGTTGAAATGACCCAGGAAACCGAAATAGAAACTGCCGGCGAGCACCGCGCCCGCGATCCAGCCCGTCCGGCGGCCGTAGAGCCGGCCGGCCGCGAAGGCGGTCAGCAACACGGTGAGAAAGCTGGACAGCGCCGTCCACAGACGGGCGGTCCAGTCGTGGACGCCAAACACGGCATAGGCCGCCGCGGTCGTCCAGTACTGCAGGGGCGGTTTCTCGAAATAGCGCAGGCCGTCGAGGCGCGGCGTGACCCAGTTGCCGGTCACCAGCATCTCGCGCGGTATCTCGGCGTAACGCCCTTCGTCGGTATTGAACAGGGGTCGATGGCCCAGGCCCCAGAACCACACCACGGCCAGCAGCGCAAGACAGATCAGGGCCGGTAAACGCGGACTATTAATGAGATTCTTCCCGGATGGCGCGGGCAATCAGTATATCAACGCCCACCCGGCACTCAGTAGTACGGATTTAAACGACGAGCGACAATGCCCTGGGCGAAATCCGCCACCGCTCAGCGGCGGGAGTTGACGGCTATGCCCCCGATACCGAGCAGGCTTGTCAGGCCGAGCACCCACAGCGGCAGGCTCACCCCCAGGAACGTATCCACGTGGGCACAGTCTCCCGACCCCTGCAGCACCTCGCGGATCACCTCGAGCGGCGGCAGGTGCTGGACCATGGTTTTCAGCGAGGCGCCGCCGCACGACATCACCACGCCGGGGTTGTGCTGGATGTAGACGTGGCGGGCGGAGACGAAAACCCCGACGGCTGAGACCACGAAGATCAGTGCGAGGTAGAGCCAGCGTCCGAAACGCCCGGGATTGTGCAGCCAGGCGACCAGGAAGACCACACCCAGCGCCACCGTGGTGATGCGCTCGAAAATGCACAGCGGGCAGGGGTTCATGTCGCGCCCGAACTGCAGGTAATAGGCGAAACCGAGCATCAGCACGCAAACGGCAAAGCCGGCGAAATTGCCCCAGCGGCGGATCATTTGGTTTCGGGTTCCACGGCGGACTGGGCGGGACGCGAGGAACCCCGGATTTCACGCTCCATGCCCTGCAGGCCCAAGTGGCGCACGTCCTTGCCGTGGACAAGGAACACGATGTACTCGGCCATGTTCTTGGCATGGTCGCCGATGCGCTCCAGGGCCCGCGCGCACCACAACACGGCAAGTTCGCGGCGTATCGTGCGCGGATCTTCCATCATGTAGGTGATGGACTTGCGGATCAGGCCCTCGTATTCGCGATCCACCTTCTTGTCCTTGCGCGCCATGCGCAATGCGCCCTCGGCATCCAGTTGCGAGAAAGCTTCCAGGCCCGTGCGGATCATTTTGACCACCCGCTGGGCCATGCCTTCGAGCTCGATCAGGTCGCCCTCGGCGATTTCGCCGTGCTCGTGCATGGCCACGGCCTGCTTGGCGATGCGTTCGGCCTCGTCGCCGATACGCTCCAGGTCGGTGATGGTCTTGATGATGGCGATGATCAGGCGCAGGTCGCTCGCCGCCGGCTGGCGCCGGGCCAGGATGCGCGAACACTGTTCGTCGATCGCGACCTCGTGGGCATTGACCTCGTGATCCATGGCCTCGATCCGCTCGGCAACCGTGGGATCGCCGACGGCAAGTCCCTTCATGGCGGCCTCGATCTGGCGCTCGACCAACTGTCCCATGGTCAGGACGTGGTTGCGCACCGCCTCCAGCTCTTCGTCGTAACGATGGGAGATATGTTGTGAAATGGTCATTGCCGCACCCGTCCGGGAAACTGCAGAAACAGGCCTATAGTGTAGCGAAAGGATTTAATGCGTGTGTGAAAGTTTCATGATGCTGCGGGCCACCTGCTCCTGCACCGCCCTGGCCAGGGTCCGCGCATTCTCCGTCCCGGGTTCGATCGGCGGCAGAAAATCAATCACGATCTCGGTCCGGCGGGCCCCCAGGAAACGGACGCAATGGGCGCCGAAGCTTTCTTCCAGGCCCATGGGCGCCAGCTCCGCCCCATCGCCCCCCACATAGGCCAGCGCCACCGGCTGTACCGTGCACCGGGCCGCCAGCGCGGCGGCAAACAGACGGGGCTTGAAACGCAGCAGCGCGAGATCGCCGCTGACCGTTCCCTCCGGAAAAAAGATGACTCGCTCCCCGTCCTTCAGACGTCCGATCAGATTGCCACCCAGGTCCTGGAAACTTCGCAACTCACCGCGATTGATGAACAACGTGCGTCCGCCGCTACGGGCGAAAAAACCGATCAGCGGCCAGTTCGCTATCTCGCCCTTCGAAACGAAGGCGCCGGGCAGCGTCGCGCCCAGTGCGATGATATCCAGCCATGACTTGTGGTTGCAGGCCACCAGCACCGGTTGGGCCCATGGTTCGCCGCGTACCTGGATACGCAGCCCGACGAGGCGCGCGATGACACGGCACCAGCGCCGCATGAGCCAGGCCTGGCAACGCCGGTACGCACCACGGGGCGCGGCACGGAACATGACCGCGAGGAACGTGGCGGCAGCGACACTGGCGGGCAACAGGAAAACAACCACCATGCCCGCACGGAACACGCGCCTCATCAGCCAGGCGGCCAGCCGAGGCGCCGTCCGCCAAGCAGGTGGACGTGGACATGAAACACGCTTTGCCCGGCACCGGCGTTGCAGTTGATCACGAGCCGGTAGCCCGCTTCGTCCACGCCTTCGGTGGCCGCGATCCTGCGCGCCGCCATGACCAGACGCCCGACAAGACCGGCGTCTTCCGCGTCCAGGTCGTTGGTGGTGGCGATATGGCGCCGGGGGATCACCAGCACATGCAGCGGCGCCTGCGGATTGATATCGCGAAAGGCGAGTATTTCATCGTCCTCGTATACCGTATCGGGCTTTATCTCACCCGCGACCATGCGGCAGAAAAGGCAATCATCCATCGTCAGCCTCCCGATTCATCTACGCCCCGGCGCCCGGCAAAGGCGCGCGCCAGCGTATTGCCATCGACATATTCCAGGTCGCCGCCCACCGGCACGCCGTGCGCGATGCGGCTGGCCCGGACCCCATGCAGGCGGGCCAGTTCGCCGATCCAGTGCGCGGTGGCCTCGCCTTCGACCGTGGCCCCGGTGGCCACGATCACCTCCTCGACTTCGCCCCCGAGTCGCGCCTCCAGGACGTGGCCGCCGAGTTGCCCCGGCCCGATACCGTCCAGCGGCGAAAGCCGGCCCATGAGCACGAAATAGCGTCCGTGAAAGGATGTCGCCGCCTCGATGGCCGCCACGTCGGCCGGACTTTCCACGACCACCAGCTCCCGCTCGTTGCGCCCGGGATTGGCACACAGGGTGCACAAGCGGTCGACGGCAAACATCCGGCAGCGTTCGCAGTGGCGGATGTCAGTGGCCGCCCGCTCGAGGCTCCCGGCAAGGCGGTTCATGCCCTCGCGGTCGCGTTCCAGAAGATGGAACGCCGCACGCTGGGCGGACTTCGGCCCGACGCCGGGCAAGGCCTGCAAGGCACGGATCAGTTCACTCAGCGCGGGCGGGAAAAGCTCTGCCACGGTGCCAACTCAGAGTCCCGGCAGCAGGCCCGGCGGCAATCCACCGGCCAGTCCCGAATAGCGCTCCTGAATGGCCTCGCGCACATGCTGCACCGCATTGTTGGTGGCGGCCGCCACCAGATCCTCGAGCATTTCACGGTCGTTCATGGCATCCGGCTCGATCTGTACCCGGCGCACTTCGAACTGGCCGTTGAGGGTCACCCGCACCATGCCGCCGCCCGCTTCGCCGCCCACCTCCATTTCCGCCATTTCACTCTGCATGGACTCGAAACGCGATTTCAGGTTCTGCATTTCGCGCATGATCGCGCCAAAATCGGTTGGCATGGATATCTCCCGGGCAATTGGCCAAGTACCGGCCTCAATTATAAGGAACCCCGCCGGACAATCAGGGCCCTGTTTCCGGTGAACCCCCTGAAAAAACGGACCCGCACCGGGTGCGGGTCCGTCATCACGGTGCCCGCGGCGTTTCAGTCACCACCTTCCGTGCGGATGAGAACGGCTTTCCAATGGGAAGGATTCTTGCTCTTGGGGATTTCCGCAGCAAAGTAGTAACTGTGGCCCTGCTTGAGATCCAGCGTCAGAGTGGACATGTCTTTCGGAGCACTCATTGCCGGATTCGACATGACCGCGGGACCCTTGTTGGGATTGATAATCGCCCTGAAGCCGATTTTGTGCTTGCCCGGCTTGACCCAGAACGAGTCCCGATGCTGGTTGGAAAGGTAATTGCCGTCGATCCAAACGATCTTGACCCGGTAATGGCTGGGTCCGGGTGGCTGGGCAGTGGAAATAATGGCATGCGGCTGGCTGGGACTGACCAGGGCCTGGTCGCCCCCGCCGGCGAATGCATAACCGGCCGCAAGAACGAGTCCGGCCGCCAGTGCGATACGGGATAACTTATTCATGGCCTGCTCCTCCAAACGTTGCGTATTGAAGCTTATATGACTATAGACCTTTGATTGAAACCGGCGTTCCCCGGATCGGCTGTGGACTCAGCCGAATTGCAGTAAGTAATGGGTTACCCGGCCCAACAGGCTCAGCCCGCTGTCGGCCTCCATGCCTTCACTCGGTTTCGGCGCCGTTCTCGCGGCGGGCGGTATCGGGCAGCACTTCGGCGTTGAAGGTGTCGCGCAGGGCGGCGACGTGCGGGTCGTTGGTGATTTTCTCCCGCAACTCCGCTTCTTGCGCGGCCTGCTCCGCCGCCTGCCGCGCGGCGGGGGTGGCGCCCGCCTCCGCGGCCACGTCCACCTTCAGCTTGAGATTCCGGCCGTAGTACGCCGAGAGCGCCTTTTCAAGGGTCTTGTGCAGGCGTTCGGTCAGCAGGTGCGCCTTGTTCTCGGCCAGCGCCAGGCGGATCAGGGTGTCGGTGCGCTCCCTGAGCACGCAATTCTGGGCGAGCTCCCTGCCCATGCCCTTGAGCCCGAGCGTAGCCACGATCGTTTCCCAGGACGCGTCGCCGCCGGGTGCAGCCGGTCGCGGTGCCTTCGCCGCCGGCTCTGCGGGCGGGACTTCGGGCTTCGGGACCAACGCTGGTTTTTTCGGTGCGCGTTGCGAGGGAGCAGCCACGGCCGGCGGCGGAACCGGCGGCGCATCAACCGGGCGGAAAGCCAGCAGCCGCAGAGCCACCATTTCCAGCCCGAGCAGGGGGTCGTCGGCGATTCTTACATCGTCCTTGCCCTTGAGCACGATGTCGTAATCGAGCTGCACGGTCTCCGGGGGCAATGCGCGTGCCAGGGCCTCTATGCGCTCCTCGGGTGCGCCCGCCGGCAGCGGAGCACCGGCCACGACCTGGCGCCGAGCAACCAGGGTCAGTGCCTCGGCGAGAGCATCGAGCACGTCGCCGACCCCGGCCACGCCCTGCCCCAGCGCGCCCACCTGGGCCAGCACGTCGGCACCCTCTCCGGCCGCCAGGTGATCGAGCAGGTCATAGACCCGGTCACGATCGGCGGTGCCCAGCATGGCCGCAACTTCCTCGCGCTTGAGCGAGCCGCCACCGAAGGCGAGCACCTGGTCGAGGAGAGTCAGCGCATCGCGCATCGACCCCCTGGCCGCGCGGGCCAGTTCGGCCAGCGCGGCGGGCTCGCTGTCCAGCCCCTCGGCTTCGACGATGCGCGCGAGCGCGGTCTCGATCTCGGCGCCCGGCAGATGATGCAGCGCGAACACCAGGCAGCGCGAGAGCACGGTCAGGGGCACTTTCTCGGGCTCGGTGGTGGCGAACAGGAACTTGACGTGCTCGGGCGGCTCCTCCAGCGTCTTCAACAGGGCGTTGAAGGCGCTCTTGGAGAGCATGTGCACCTCATCGACCAGGTACACTTTGTAACGCCCCTCGGCCGGGGTGTAGGCGGTGGATTCGAGCAGGTCGCGCATGTCGTCCACACCGGTGCGCGAGGCGGCATCAAGCTCGATGAAATCGACGAAGCGTCCCGCCTCGATCGCCCGGCAAGTGCCGCATTCGCCGCAGGGTGTGGCGCTCACGCCACGCTCGCAGTTGAGGCACTGGGTGACGATGCGGGCGATCGTCGTCTTGCCCACCCCGCGCGTACCCTCGAACAGGTAGGCGTGGTGCAGGCGGCCCTGGTCGAGCGCATTGCTCAGCGCACGCACCACGTGGGCCTGCCCCACCACCTCGGCGAAACGCCGCGGACGATAACGCCGGGCCAGGGCCAGATAGGCCATTACCGGGCGCTCCCGGCTAGCCCGCATGTCTCACCAAGACTCGTCGCGAGCCGGTTCCAGGGTGCGGCATGCGTGGGGTTCGCGACCGAGAAGCGCGCAGGCGTAGTCGACACTACGTTGAGCACTTCGACCGAGCGAACGCCGCGCAGGGCGTGCCATGGGGCCGGCGCAGCAGAAGATTGGTGAGACATGCGGGCTAGAAAGGGTGGCAACCCGCACCCGCTGGACCCCGGCACCCGAGTCCGCCGCTGCCGCTGCTCCCTTCCGGGCCTGACGGGGTTCACGGCATATCGTCGCGGGGAGCTGATGCGGGTCACCATTGAAATCCTGAATTCACCTCGATAATGCTATCAGGCCCGGAGCGGCCCTAACGTCGAATTTTGAACCCGATCCCGCTTTATCCGACCCCGCTTTATCACGGGTTTGGATTGAAATGGCGGCTCCCAACCAGCAGAACACTCTGGAAATTGGCTTTTGAAGCGTAGCGAGCGAAGGCAGATTGGACGCGCACGGCGCACAGAAGCCGCAGTGTACGTCGTGGTACATGAGGACTTCGAGCACCGGGCGCGTTCAAGCTG
>Ga0102952_1000079_pt1 | contig 55698 bp, 49 predicted proteins | sample SalPon2A_C_D1_MG_FD_78506 | JGI IMG/M metagenome (GOLD analysis project Ga0102952, IMG submission 78506) | Soil microbial communities from South San Francisco under conditions of wetland restoration - Salt Pond MetaG R2A_C_D1_MG | ecosystem: Environmental > Terrestrial > Soil > Wetlands | place... | reverse complement strand
TAAACTGGGCGACCAGCGATAAAAGAAAGGTTATGGATTTTATGGAGGAAAATGGCTGTCAGGTCAATTTATACGATGTTTCGGATCTGGAGAATTTTATAAAGGCGATATTACTTATGCCAAGGTCCGTAACATCGGATTTAGATCTGCAAGACTGGAATATTTCAGAAGCATCCGGGCTTCGGGACTGTTCAGTCTGGATGTATGGTTTTGCCAGCGGTATTTAAGATAAAACTGATCTTTTATACTGTTTTCCATATTATTTTTACAATCCATTATTCTTTAGAAACTTCAAAAAAACATATGTTATACTCCTTTTTCTGATCTCCGAGATCCGAAGAGGAGCTATGCTTAAATGCTTAAAAAACTTTGCGTTTATTGCGGTTCAAGTGTCGGGAAACGGCCCGAATACCATGAAGGGGCAAAACAACTCGCGAAGATACTTGTATCCAGAGGTATAGATCTCGTATACGGCGGTGCTGCGATCGGCGTAATGGGCATAATAGCAGATGCAGTGCTTGAAGGTGGTGGTAAAGTAACAGGGATAATACCCGAGGATCTTATGGGTAAAGAGGTGGCGCACCAGGGCATTACGGAGCTTATGGTAGTTCCTTCAATGCACGAGAGAAAGGCGGTAATGGCAGATATATCGGACGGTTTTATTGCCCTGCCCGGCGGCATCGGAACACTCGAGGAGCTTTTCGAGATATTTACATGGGCACAACTTGGTTTTCACAGCAAACCGGTGGGACTACTAAATATAAATGGTTATTTCGATAACCTGATTAAATTTCTGGATACGGCTGTTGATGAGCAGTTTATGAATATAACGCACCGATCCATGCTGGTCGTGGAGCATGATCCTGAGTTGCTTATTCAAAGATTAAAAAGTTATGAATCACCTGTATTGAAAAAGTGGATTGACAGGGAAGCAACTTAAAATTATTAAGTTTTCTGATAACTTTTGTTTTAAGTAGTATGGAGGATAAAAATCTTTTTCAGCAGAATTGAAAAAGCATGATTTTGTAAATTGATCTATAGAATAGTCGATATAAGAAAACATGAAATTCCTGCTCTGATACTTTCATTTCTGTATTTCTTCTTTTTACTATGTGGTTATTACATATTAAGACCTATAAGGGATGAAATGGGTATACAGGGTGGGGTTGAGAACCTTCAGTGGGTTTTTACCGGCACATTCGCAGCAATGGTCCTGGCTGTTCCCTTGTTCGGATTAACGGTTGCACTTTTCACAAGGAGAAAACTGATACCTGTTGTCTATTATTTTTTTATATCGAACCTTCTTATCTTTTTTATATTTTTCAAAAGTAACCTGTCGCCGGTGTGGATCGCCAGGTGTTTTTTCATTTGGCTGAGTGTTTTTAATCTTTTTGTTGTCTCTGTTTTCTGGAGCCTGATGACGGATATCTTTTCGAGTGAACAGTCAAAACGTCTTTTCGGTTTCATTGCTGCGGGTGGAACCGGAGGTGCTGTAGCCGGCCCTGCAATAACAGCTTTTTTCAGCACTGTTGCCGGTCCTTTGAACCTGATACCAGTTTCCGCCTTTTTTCTCCTCCTATCGGTTTTTTGTATACATTTGATATTACGAACTAATAATGAGAAAGATAACGAAGATAATAGGTTAAAAGATGATTTCAGGATCGGGGGCAGTATTTTTGCCGGTTTTACAAACGTTGCGAGGTCACCTTATCTTCTTGGTATTTGTGTTTTTATGCTACTTTACTCAACACTTTCCACATTCCTGTACTTCACACAGGCCAGGATAATTGAAAATACATTTAGTGACCCGGCTGTACGGACTACTCTTTTTGCCTCAATGGACCTGGCGGTAAATGTTCTGACAGTACTGGTCCAGATTTTTTTAACCGGCAGACTGGCAGCAGGGGCGGGAATTTCAATAACACTTATGATCATCCCGGTTCTCGTCGCCGCCGGTTTTGTTTTTCTTGGTATATTCCCCGTACTCCCCGCGCTCATAATATTTCAGGTAGTTAGAAGGGCAGGAAACTACTCTATAACACGCCCTGCAAGAGAGATGCTCTTCACCGTGGTGCCCAGGGAAGATAAGTACAAGGCCAAAAATTTTATAGACACTGTTGTTTACCGGGGCGGTGATGCCGCAAGCGGATGGGCTTTTGCCGGTCTAAGTGCTTTTGGATTTTCCATATCACATATATCCTTTATAGTAGTGCCCCTGTCTCTTTTCTGGATATTAACCGGATATCTTCTCGGGAATAAACAGGAAGACAGGTCGGGAGGTTAGGATAGATTATCTTATGGTTTTATTTTGGGAATCTGCCTAAAACTACGATAGAAAGGTGATGTATGGTAAACAGAACAAATGATAAGGTCAATAGAAATAAAATTGGTATAACAAGAAGGAAGCTGATAAAGGTATTGAGTGGTGCGTTTGCATATCTCATGATACCTTCTGTTTCATTTGCCGGGAGTGATAAAAATATGAGTGACAAGTTGATAAAAAAATCCATTCCATCAACCGGTGAGTATATAACGGCAGTTGGCCTTGGAACGGCAAGGGCTTTTAATAAAGACCCTTCAGGTGACCTTTCTGATCTCAGGGAAGTAATGGATATTTTCTACAAATACGGGGGAAGACTGGTGGATACCTCGCCTATGTACGGCAATGCTGAAGAAGTGATCGGCATACTGTCGTCAGACCTGGGGATTTCTGATGAACTGTTTACAGCTACAAAAGTGTGGACAACAGGTAAAGAGAATGGAATAAATCAGATGAATGAGTCTCTAAAGCTGCTTAAAACCAGCACAATTGACCTTATGCAGGTACATAACCTTGTAGATACCAACACACAACTTCAAACCATTGATGAATGGAAAAAGAAAGGGAAAATACGTTACTCCGGCATTACACATTACAGGACTGATGCCTACCCGGCACTTATAAGGGACTTGAAATATAGAAAATTTGATTTTGTTCAGTTCAACTATTCTATTGAAACCAGGGGAGCAGAGAAAGAACTTCTGCCTCTGGCTGCCGAAAAAGGTGTAGCTGTTATAATCAACGAACCGTTCGAGAAAGGCAATCTTTTCAGGAAGGTAAAAGGAAAGAGTCTGCCCGACTGGGCAGCCGAGTTCGACTGTAAAAGCTGGGCTCAGTATTTTTTGAAATACATCATCTCGAACCCTGCGGTAACATGTGTTATACCTGCTACAAGTGACCCGAAGCATATGAAAGACAACATAGGTGCTGCTTACGGTAAACTGCCTGATGACAAAATGAGGAAGAAGATGATCGAATATCTGGAGAAGTTGTGATGCTAGAGATTTAAACTAATTTGATATTCTGTTTACATCTAGTATTGATTGCACTCCCATCTAGCTTTCCCGGTTGAGGGGGAAGAATTATAATATTGAATTAGTCTAATCACCCTCTCTCAATCTCGCCCGTCGAGGGAGAGAGATTATATATAAGGGGTTGGAGAACGGAACTAGACGGTTCCTCCCCCTTTATGGGGGAGGTCAGGTGGGGGTTACCATAATCCCGATTCTATGATATAAAATTAACTCAATGCTTTCTTCTTACCTAAAAGAAATCTCCAGAACATATATTCAGGGTGATGCGAGGGAAGAATCCTATTACTCGATTCTGGAAGACCTTCTTTATTACTGTACTGTGTACTGAGGGTCAGGTCTACACATTTCACAAAAAATAAAATTACTGTTTGTAAACGAGTCTGATTTTTACTTTTCTTATTGAGTAAAATTCAAATGACCAATCGGAAATTAAATGAATTATATGAAACAAAGAATCATATATTCACTAAATATGGAAGATGTTCAGAGAGTTGCGAATGATTTGCTGGACAGGGATTTAACCGATGCAGTAATAGAACCTGTCAAAGTGTCAATTGCTAAAAGGATTGACTGGTATGAAGTAATTGAGAATGCAATTCTGGAGAAGATTTTTGTTACTTCAAATAAATTCTGATGATAGATTTTCTTTAAGAGTATGTGGCAAATTCTCCATGCGAATTGCTGAGGGAATGCCTGGTTCGCAAAAAAGTTTACAAATGGATATTTCGAGTCCTCTGCATATACTCCGTGAGACTACCAGGCACAGCCTCTTTTCATTAAATCCAATGGTAACTTAGCTTGTAAATCAACAATGTGTTGTAAAGTGTATGTTTACACGCTACAATAATAATAAAGATCAAAAACATTCGGCATAAAGGACTGAAGAAATTTTTTATCGATGGTGACAAAAGCGGTATTCCTGCCAATATGATGAAAAAGCTTACTAATATGCTTGGCTTTTTGCAGAATATGGAGTCACCGGAGGAATTAAAAGCACTACCGACATGGAATGCACATCAGTTAAAGGGCAATCGAAAAGATACATGAAGCCTGACGGTTTCAGCAAACTGGCGCTTGACCTTCCTTTATGATCCGAAGGAAGATGAAATTTATGATATTGATCTTGAAGACTATCATTAGGAGATGAAAAAATGCGTATGAATAATCCGCCGCATCCCGGTCTTTTTATAAAAGAGGAAGTTATTGAACCACTTAATCTCACGGTAACACAAGCGGCTAAAATACTCAATGTAACCCGACCCGCATTGTCTAAACTATTGAATGGTCGTGCATCTTTATCTCCTGAAATGGCTTTACGGTTAGAAAAGGCATTCGGTATTAAAATGGATACGCTAACTAGAATGCAGACATCATTTGATATAGCGAGGGTGAGAAAAGATGCTAATAAAATCAGAGTAAAACGCTACGTACCCGTCAAGGTTTAGTAAGAATACATATAGGCTACCAGACGCAGCCTCTTTTGTTTCTGGATTCCCGATCGGGGTCGGGAATGACATGATTAAATCCCAACTAACTTTTAACTTTACTTATCATGTGAGAAGAAATGGAGATATAAATGGATAAATTCCTCAAAGCGGCGATTGAAGAAGCAAAAAAAGGTAGGTCGGAAGGCGGGGTGCCGATCGGGTCCGTCCTCTTATATAAAGGCAGTATAATAGGACGCGGGCACAACAGGAGGGTACAGAAAGACAGTGCGATCCTGCATGCTGAAATGGATGCACTTGAGAACGCGGGCAGGCAAAAAGCTGATGTTTACCGTGGAAGTATCCTCTACACTACACTCTCGCCCTGCTCTATGTGCAGTGGTGCAATTGTGCTATATGGTATCCCAAGGATTATAGTGGGAGAGAACAGGACATTCCTTGGTGAAGAGGAATGGTTAAACTCACGCGGCGTGAAAGTTGAAGTAGTCCAGGATGAGGAATGTATGTCAATTATGAAAGAGTTTATTGAGAGCAAGCCGGAACTCTGGAATGAGGATATCGGAAAGTAATATTTTGTCAGACGTTAACTTAGTTTTTCAAAGAATTCCCAGGCAACAGGTCGAAAAACTTCGGTAAGGGTGGATTCGAGTTCAGAAGGAGTAACCCATTTTCTTGTCCTGTCTTTTTCGTAATCTGCGGTATCTTCAACTACCTTGGCACTGAAGAAAGTGTATCTCGCGGTTTTACCCTGGTCGTCCATGGATAAAGTTTTCAACTCTTTACCTATCTCAACTATATAACCACTTTCTTCAGCACATTCCCTTTTTGCAGCTTCCTCCGGGGTTTCTCCCTGATCTATACCCCCTACAGGGAAGACCCATGTGCCGGGATACTTCCTTGAGCTGATCAGGAGTACTTCAATATTCCCTTCTTTGTCATACCTGTATGCGACTACTCCTGCTTTTCTTGAGATTTTTTCTGTCATTGTTAAATCAAATAGTTTTTGGTTGGTTAATATAACGGCTTTTGGATATGTTCAAAATTATTTTCCGAGTTCGGTCTTAATTTCTTTTAATTCTTTTTTAATATCTTTTATATCTTCCCGGGCCTTCTCGTGTTTTTTCCTCTGAGTTTTGTAAAAATTCCTGAGAGGACTCATTGAATCCGTTATCTGAAGTCTTAAATTGTCAATATCCCTTTCAAGCTGGGAAGAAAGATTTGACACCAGTTCGGTAGTGAGGTCATCGACTCTGGAGCTGAACTCCTTAATGGTATCACTTCTTTTCTTGGGAAGTATTGCAAACGCTGTAGCCATTAAAGCGATAGTTGTGAGAATACCCGTGATATCTACTATAAAGGAGGAAAAAGCGCTCACAATAGAAGCTCCAAGGGCCAGTGAACCTACCTGAACACCCAGAACCGAGGCCACGGCAGTCCTTGCAGAATCAACGAGGTTACCTCCAAGGAGTTTTGGGTCTACCTGTTTTTTTCTTAGCTCGAGCTCTGATCTCACCGTGTCTATCAATTCCATCTTGTTCTGTGAAAAAGTACTTTGAAAACCCGGTCGGTTTTTTTCCGTTTCTATCGTTTTACTATAGAAGGAGATCGAGTTGTCCACCATATTCCGCGCTGACTGTTCTGTCCAGCGGACCATGTCATCCAGGTCCTTTTCGATCTCGTTTAATGTCTGCAGTGATACTTTTCTCTCGAATTCTCTTGCAACCTTTTCTTTTCTTATAAGTTTCAGGATATTCTCAAACCTTATCAGGTCATCTATGAACTGAACCCCGCGGTTTTTAAACTCAAGCAGCCTGCTTCGTATTCTCTCCGTGAACCTGGAAGAGTTTGAGACTATGTCTTCCTTCATTGAGTCGAGTCTCGCCTCATAATCAACGAGGTTTTTCATGTCCCTGTCGATCCTGTCGAGGTTGTTCTGTATCTCTATTTCTGTCTGCTCTACCACACTCAGCGACAGGTCGATCGAGCTGTTAAGTTTTATACTTATACGTTGCTCTTCCCCGAGAGTTTTAAATACATATTTGGTCAGTTTGTCGAAACCGCTATCAGGATTTTCAGGATATTGTGTTGCAAGTTTGGCGGAGACAGGGATTATATGGGGTTCTATTCCGAATATGCGTCTCAATTCCTTTTCGGTATGCTTCAGGAGTTCCTGAAGCTCTGATTCTGTTCCGGCAATATCTATCTTGTTCAGCAGGAAAACAATTTTTTTCTTCCAGTCTTCACTGAGATATTTTATAAGTGTTGATTCACTCCCGGTAACCGCCCTTTCTGCTCCGATAGTGAAAAATATGATATCCGCTCTCGGTATGAAATCCTGCGTGATCTTTTCGTGCTGTTCTATAGTTACGTTGGTACCGGGTGTGTCAACGAAGTAGATATTTTCAAGCTTGGTGTCAGGCACGGTGATATTTACGATTCCTTCTTCCATTCTTGTTTCGCTTTTATCACCGTATTTAACAATGGTAATATTGTCGGTTGTGGGAGTGATACCCTCGGGAAGTACCTTTTGTCCGACAAGAACATTTATAATGGTGGACTTGCCGGTACTGAACTCCCCCATGAATACTATCAGAAAAAGATTCTCTATATTATCAATTGCTGATGAAAGTTTTACTTCAAGGCCTGATTCAGTATGATCGCGGACAAGGGTAAGCAAATTGAGAAGTGTAGTTTCGGATCTTCCAATAATTTCCCTGTATTTATCACTTACTATCTGCATGATATGTACCGTTGTTGCTGAAAATCAATTATAACTAATACGGACAGTTAAATATAACATCTGTAACATGGCTTTAATTTAAGAAGGCATTACATACTGTTATACTGTTAGGGAGTTAGCATTATCTGTTGATATCTGATTAAAAGCAGCATCTATTAAAGCTGGCCTTAATAATCACGTTTTTAAAGTAATAACATTTTCCGAATAATATTAGACCGGATGTGAACAAATGAACAGATTAAAAGACGAAAGAAGTCCATATCTACTCCAGCATGCGGACAATCCTGTGGACTGGTATCCCTGGGGAGAAGAAGCCTTCGAAAAAGCAGTAATGGAAGACAAACCGGTTTTGGTTTCCATAGGGTACTCGACCTGCCACTGGTGTCATGTAATGGAGCATGAATCGTTTGAAGATTATGAAGTAGCGTCATTGATGAACGAAAATATCGTTTCGATCAAGGTCGACAGGGAGGAAAGACCCGATCTGGACAATATCTATATGATGGTTTGCCAGATACTTTCACAGGGCGGATGTGGATGGCCGCTTAATATTATAATGACCCCGGACAGGAAACCATTTTTTGCAGCAACATATCTTCCAAAGAACAACAGGTTCGGCAGGATAGGTATGCTTGAGCTCATCCCGAAACTTGCTGATGTCTGGAAGAACAACCGTGAGGAGATCCTGAAATCCGCAAACGGTGTTACGGATGCTCTCATACGGGTCACCGAAGCTACTACAGGAACTGAATTTGCAGAGTTGGATAAAAGTACTCTGAAAAAGGCCTTCGAACAGCTTTCTTCCAGGTTTGATTCTGATTATGGAGGATTTGGCGAAGCTCCTAAATTCCCTGTACCACACAACATTATGTATCTGCTAAGATATTATCGCAGATCGGGCGATGAGAAAGCGCTTAATATGGTGACGAAAACACTTAACGAGATGAGAAAAGGAGGGATGTACGATCATATCGGTTTCGGTTTTCACAGATACTCTACAGACAGCAAATGGTTTCTCCCTCATTTTGAAAAGATGTTGTACGATCAGGCTCTACTCGCAATTGCCTATACTGAGGCATTCCAGCTCACACGTAATGAGGATTACAGACGTGTTGCTGAAGAGGTACTGACCTATGTTCTCAGGGATATGACATCACCTGGTGGTGGTTTTTACTCTGCCGAGGATGCTGATAGTGAAGGTGAAGAGGGGAAGTTCTATCTGTGGTCACTTGAGGAGGTAAGGGAAATACTTGGAGAAGATGATGCATATTTTATGACAGAGGTCTTCAATATATCCGGGGAAGGGAATTACAGGGAAGAGGCAACGGGTGAGAACAAACCCGTAAACATATTACACCTTTCTGATAGTTACGAAAAACTTGCCGAAAGCTTTCATTTAACAACCAGGGAAATTCAGGAAAAAACAGACCTGCTGAAGAGCAGATTATTCGAAGTCAGGGAAAAAAGAGTACATCCATCAAAAGATGACAAGATACTTACGGATTGGAATGGTCTTATGATCGCTGCACTTTCAAAGGCCGCAAGAGTATTCGGGGAAAAAAAGTATTCTGATGCTGCTGAAAAAACAGTTGAATTCATTAACAGCAAACTTGTAATTGACCGAAGACTTCAACACAGATTCCGTGAAGAAGATGCTGGGATAAAGGCGAACCTGGATGATTATGCGTTTCTAATATGGGGCCTTACAGAGCTCTATGAAACAACTTTTAAAGATGAATTCCTAAAGCAGGCTGTTGAATTGAATTCCGAGATGATCGAATTCTTCTGGGATGAACAGAATGGAGGTTTTTTCTTTACTCCTTCAGACGGGGAAAAACTGATAGTAAGGCAGAAAGAGATACACGACGGTGCCTTGCCATCCGGTAATTCTGTTGCATTGCATGACCTGCTCAGTATCGGACGTATTACTGCAGATACTAAACTGGAGCAGAAAGCGAATGATATGCTGAAGGCATACTCCGGATCACTCGGGAAAATCCCGATTTCGCATTCCATGCATATGGTCGCTCTTGACTTCGCACTTGGTCCTTCATATGAAGTGGTAATAGCCGGTGAAAATGGTTCGGATGATGTAGAAGAAATAAAACGTACTTTACGAGAGCTGTTCATACCAGCAAAGGTAGTGGTCTTCAGGCCCGTTTCTCAAAACGGATCAGATATTGAAAAGCTGGCACCGTATACTACTGAAATGACAGCTGTAGATGGAAAAGCAACTGTATATGTATGCAAAAATCATGTCTGCGACCGTCCCGTCACAGATAGTGAAAAAATGGCAAAACTTTTAGGATTTAATTAAAATTGCAATTTTTTTGATTTGTAGACGAATTGTTGAATTTGTTAAAAAGAGAAATATAATTCTTTTATAGCTCAAACCGGAGGGGAGGAAATGGCTAATAAGAAAAAAAGAATCAGGGATCTTGTAGAGATGCTTGAGGACCCTGAAGAGTCCAGATATATAGGTGAGGACAAGGACAAAATGGATCTTTACGACGAGGAACTTTCCAGGATGGAAGAAGAGGAACTGGAAGAAGAGGAATTATTTTTCGACTCTGATTCTTACCAGGAAGAGGCCTAACCTGAACGGACCTGCTTTGATCCCACTCCTTCATTCTTTTTGAGATACACCATAAGTACTGAGATCGCAGCCGGAGTTACTCCAGATACCCTTGTTGCCTGACCGAGTGAATCGGGCTTTATCGTACTGAGTTTTTGTATAATTTCATTCGACAATCCGGGTATATGGTTGTAGTCGAAGGAAGATGGGATTTTTACATTCTCCAGCTTTCTGAACTTTTTGACCTGCTCCATCTGCATATTTATATAGCCCTCGTATTTAATCTCCATCTCGATCTGTGAGTTATATTTATCTACAAGTTCCCTTGGTGTACCCGGGTCTAGATAGCTCAGCTTTTTATAGTCAATATCAGGTCTTCTTAATAGTTCTTTTAACGTATGAGGTTTCTTTAATGGTGAGGAGCCGATTTTAACAAGTGTTTGATTAACTTCAGCAGTTGGATAAACCTTTGTGTTTTCCAGTCTGTCCAGTTCTTCTTCAATAGTTTTCTTCTTATCGAGGTATCTCTCATAATCTTCATCTTTCACGAGACCTATCTTTCTTCCAATTTCCCTCAGTCTGAGATCGGCGTTGTCTTCCCTTAGAATTAACCTGTATTCTGCTCTTGAAGTGAACATCCTGTAAGGTTCGTCAACTCCCTTGGTGACCAGATCGTCTATCAGTATCCCGATGTAAGCCTGGGACCTGTCCAGGATGAGTGGTTCTTCTCCCTTAACTTTCAAAGAAGCGTTGATCCCGGCTATCAGTCCCTGACTGGCGGCTTCTTCATAACCGGTTGTACCGTTTACCTGTCCTGCGAAAAACAGGTTCTCTATAAATTTTGATTCAAGAGTGGAGCTGAGCTGCTTGGGGTCAAGAAAATCATATTCCACGGCGTAGCCCGGTCTCATGATCTCAACATTTTCAAGCCCGTCTATAGTACGCACCAGTTCATACTGAACCTCGAGAGGGAGGCTTGTTGAAATTCCGTTCGGATATATCTCGTATGTACCCACACCTTCAGGTTCAAGGAAGACCTGGTGTCTTTGCTTGTCAGGGAACTTCACGACCTTGTCCTCGATAGAAGGACAGTATCTGGGTCCTATGCCCTTGATTCTCCCTGAATAGAGGGGGGATTTGTCCAGGTTGTCCATTATAACCCTGTGTGTTTCCGGACTTGTGTACGTTATATAACATGGCAGCTGTTTCCTGGTAATAAGTTCATTGGAAAAAGAAAAAGGGACCGGATTTTCATCACCGGGCTGTATGTCCAGTTTTTCCCAGGCTATCGTTCTACCGTCAAGTCTGGGGGGTGTGCCTGTTTTCAGCCTTCTTACATCAAGTCCGAGTTCTGTGAAAGAATTAGATATGCCTGTTGCAGCCTGTTCGCCCGCTCTTCCGGATGAAATATTTGTAGTTCCTATGTGTATAAGTCCGTTTGGAAATGTTCCGGGTGTAACTACTATCGCGTCAGCATAGAAGAATTCTCCAAGGTTAGTCTTGACACCAGCTGCCTTTCCTGATTTTACAGCAAACCCCTCTACCGTCCTTTGTTTTATATCGATGTTCTTTTCCGATTCCAGTGCCGCTTTCATGTAGTTTTTATAATACTGCCTGTCTGCCTGTATCCGGGTTGCCTGTACGGCTGCGCCTTTCCTGGTGTTCAGCTTTCTGAACTGAATAGCGCTTGAATCCGCAGCTCTACCCATCTCACCACCGAGGGCATCTATCTCCTTTACAAGATGTCCCTTGCCCACACCGCCTACCGAGGGGTTACAGGACATCAGACCTATGGTATCGATGTTCGCGGTGAGCACCAAGGTATTACAGCCTGTTCTCGCGGCTGCAAGTGCGGCCTCGCAACCGGCATGACCGGCTCCAATGACAATCACGTCGTGTTTTTTCGGGTATGATATCGACATACAGAATGGAAATTTTAATTGATAATAATGCTGCGTCAAATCATTTTAATGTTATGTACATCGGTAATCACAATGATACAATTTATTTGAAAATTATTACGGGATCAGAAAATGGATAATATAGAAGAGCTGTTCAACAAGCTGGACAGAAAAATTCAGGAAAAATCGGAGGAGCTGTCTGATCATGACGCCATTATAAAATTTAATATAACCGGACCGAACGGTGGTGTCTGGATAGCGAACCTGAAGCCGGGCTCTTCGGGTGTTTTAAAGACTGACGGGGAGAGTGATTGTACAATAACTACCTCTGACGCGAATCTTATAAAGCTGGTTAATGGCGAACTCAAACCCGAAATGGCTATACTGACGGGTAAAATAAGATTATCCGGAAATATAGGTATAGCCATGAAGCTTGCCAATTTTTTCTAAATTCCCCTGATAAAAAAATGTTCAATCCCATGAAAATATATATAGAAGCAGGTGTTGAGGATCATCCTTTTACAAAGAGGATCCTGTCAAAGCTCCCGGATACTCCCATAGAAATAGTAAATGATTATAAAAAGATCGGATTTGAAAAGTCCTTTACGCAAAGAGCTGACAGCGACAAGAACTGTCTTGCACTGGCTGAAAAGAAGGGTGACCTGATCAAGAATATCGGCAGAATGGGTGAAGGCCAGTACTACCTGTTCCACGAAATAGATTGCAGATATGACTGTGAGTACTGCTACTTGCAATATTATTTCCAGACAAAGGTGCCGGTTGTTTTTGTTAACAGGGATGATGTTCTGTCAGAAATAGAAAATATTCTAAAGAATGAGGAGAATCCCTATTTTCATGTGGGTGAAGTCTGCGATTCCCTGGCCTTCGATGACCTTACCGGTTTTTCCGGCGATGTTGCTGAACTGTTTCTGAGGTATCAGAACGGAAAAATAGAATTTAGAACCAAGAGTACAAATGTAGGCAACCTTGTATCAATGAATACGATTGCCTCCAATATTATACCGTCCTGGACACTTAGCCCCGGAATTGTTGCTGAAACACTCGAACACAAAACCCCGCCTCCGAATGAACGGATCATTGCAGCGAAAAAATGCCAGAAGGCAGGTTACACGGTAGGGATCAGGCTCGACCCTGTTTTCAGGTTCAATGGCTGGGAAGAGCATTACAGGGATATGGTAAGTAAAATATTTAAAGAGCTGGACCCGGGCAGGATAGATTATATCTCCCTAGGTTCGGTGAAGCTTCATAAAAATCTCATGGAGGCTGTTGGCAAAAGGTTCCCGCAAAGTATGGTAATACTTGAGGAGCTTGTTTCGGGCGAGGACGGCAAGTACAGACCACTGAAATTTGAACGGGTGGATATGTATAGAAAAATGATAGGATGGATAGAAACCTTTGCCCCCGGTCTGGATGTAAAACTGTCTCTTGAATCCAGAGATGTTCATGAACTTGTATATTGATGATAAAGAAATTCAAATGAGTTTGAAATGAAAAAGAAGGCATTGTTTTCCTGGAGTACGGGAAAAGACAGCTCTATCGCACTTCATGAAGTTCTTAAAAATGGTGAGTACGAAATCCCTGCATTTTTGACGACTGTAACTGACGAATATGACAGGGTAAGCATGCATGGCGTCAGAACTTCTTTGCTCGAAAGACAGGCAGAATCAATAGGTATAACTCTTGAACAAATTCTTATCCCGAGGAGATGCACCAATGACATATATGAAAAACTTATGTTCGAGGTACTGCAAAAATACCTGTCTTACGGTGTCGAAACGGTTATTTTCGGCGATATCTTCCTTGAGGACCTTAGACAATACCGTGAAGAACAGCTAGCCAGAGTGGGAATGAGAGCTCACTTCCCCATATGGAATATCGATACAGAAGAACTTTCAAGAATGATAATTGAAAGAGGTTTCAGGTCTAAAGTTGTATGTGTGGACGGGAAGTGCCTGGAGAGAGAACATGCAGGACTGGAATATGATGGAGACTTTATTTCAAAATTGCCTGATAATGTCGATTCGTGTGGTGAAAACGGGGAATTCCATACATTTACCTACGAAGGGCCGATCTTCAGGAAAGCAGTCGGAGTAAGAACGGGTGGGGTGGAATTCAGGGAAAACAGGTTTTATTACTGTGACCTTATGCCGGTATAACAGTTTATAATTAAAGAAAATTCTATTGAATCATCAGTTATCATTATTATATTAAACGTTAAATCAATCATAAAATTGAATCGGAGTGAAAAATGAACACGTTAAAAAGTGTAATGTTACTTGGTCTTTTATCGGGATTGCTTGTAATTCTCGGCGGCGCCCTTGGTGGGCAGTCAGGTGCTATTCTGGGACTTGTTATAGCTGGTGTGATGAACTTCGCCAGTTACTGGTGGAGTGACAAGATGGTACTAAAAATGTACAACGCACAGGAAATTTCTTCCCAGGATGATCCGGAGTTATACGGTGATATTCAGGAGCTCGCACAAAATGCCGGGCTTCCCATGCCGAGGGTATATATGATCCCGGAACAGGCTCCGAATGCATTCGCAACAGGAAGGGATCCCGAACATGCTGTTGTCGCGGTTACCGAGGGTATCAGGAGATTGCTGAGCAGGGAAGAACTGAAAGGTGTTCTTGGTCACGAGCTTACTCACATAAAACGCAGAGACATACTGATTGGGACAATAGCGGCTACCATAGCTGGTGCTATAACCTATATTGCTTACATGGCACAGTTTGCCGCAATGTTCGGCGGATTCGGAGGTGGGGACAGAAGGGGTTCAAATCCAATCGCACTTATTGCCATGGCTATACTAGCACCGATCGCAGCAGGGATGATCAGAATGGCGATTTCCAGGACAAGAGAATATGGTGCTGACAGGGGTGGAGCAGAAATATGCGGTAATCCAATGTATCTTGCAGACGCTCTTAGGAAAATGGCTAATTACTCAGGAAGGGCAAGAATGTCTGTAAGCCAACGGACAGCTGAAAGTACGGCACACATGATGATAATAAGTCCTATGCTGGGTGGCGGATTATCAAAGCTTTTCAGCACTCACCCTCCAATTGAGGAAAGAATCGCGAGACTGGAAGAAATGGCGATCGGACGTTCTTAATAATCCATTTTGTGCACACACATAATTAAAGTTGCATGACAACTTCAAAACGGCCTATCATCGCTATCACCACTGACCTCAAGGAAAAGAACAATTCCATTGAAGTAGGTTATTCCAGTGCTGTGGCAAAGTATGGCGGTACACCTGTGTTGATACCGACAATTCCGGAAGCACTTGACCATATTGAAGATATTATTGGCATGATCGATGGTTTTTTAATACCGGGTTCAAGAGACATGGATCCGAAATATTACAATCAGAGACCTCTTGCTGAACTGAGACCTATGAGTGATGAAAGAACTAAAGCAGAAATTTGCCTGACTGAAAAAGCTGTCAGTCGTGGTATTCCGATTCTAGGTATATGCGGCGGGATGCAGTTTCTAAATGTATTTTTCGGCGGAACACTTTATCAGGATATAAACTCCCTTATTCAAGATGCACTCGATCACGAAAAAGGTGCTGCTCATGACATCGAAGTTGTAGAAGATACTTTTCTCTCGGGCATTCTCGAAGATCGTTTATTCAGCGTAAAGAGCTACCACCATCAGGCCATAGACAAAATAGGAAAAGATTTAAGAGCAAATGCATTTTCACCTGATGGAATAGTGGAAGGGATAGAGAAGAGCGGCTCTTATATAGTTGGTATTCAGTGGCATCCAGAGCTCGAAGATACTGTACATAACAGAAGGATATTCGAGTCTTTCCTTGAAGCCTGCTCGATTCAAGCATGAACTTTGCAAGAAAACAATATGGTTTAAACAGGTCTCGAATACGCTAACCACTATTTCCAGTTTAAACATACAGTAAGGGAACAAGATCGACATAGTACTTTTCCCGGATACAAATTATAAAATATGCCGGCTGTCCATATCCTATCAGCTAACGACTAAAAACAAAGGTCTGACATCTAAAATATACATCCACGTTCAGATTTACTTAACGTGAATTCCTGTAAAGTCGTAACTAAAAATATTGTAAGAATGCTGTCATTCCAGATGTTGAAGCCATGCTGGAATCTCCTGAAGCTGGTAGAGGAGTTACCATAAAGTTATCTGAGTTGCATTACCATGGAAATCCCCTAATACCGCATTCGCGGATTGAGCATTTCAGTTGGAGATTTTGATAAAGAAATGCAAGTCCAGATCAGATGCGGAAATCAATTTTTCCCGGCATTCAAATCTTGTCATTATTATTGTATTATTGTCAATTCCGAGACGTTAAAAAAATATTTCGTGGTGGTGGGCTGATATTGAAAATTTTTAGTCGCAGGAATTGACCGGATGTAGAAAGATTTGTCAGTCTTGATCTTTGGTTCTTTCTATCAAGAGAAAGAACAAATACTTTCTGTCATTCCCTGGAGTGAAACGACATGGGAACCCTAATAAATCTAGCGGAGTTATAGAAATCTAATTAGATCGGTTGCATTACCAGGGAGATTTCCATGCCTTACGTCTGGTAATGACATGCAATTCGGTAATATAGAACTTATTAAATCTTTTCCTACGAGCTAACAACTTTCTTATACATCCAAGATCTATTCTTCACTATCGGGAATCCAGTGTTTCACTTCTTGCCCGCTTTTAAGGAAATTGGATGATTAGGATGTGGGTTAGCTGAAATTTCATTCCTTATAGCTTTGATCAGGAAGTAGTTGCTTCTATCCGTACTTTTTTTCTGCAAAAAGTACACTCATATTATTTTAAATTCGATAATAATATAGCCTTTCGACATTACATTTTAAGGTAAACTAATAACCCATATTGGATTACATTACTTTAAACGGTGTAAGGCAACACAATCTCAAGAATGTTGATCTTCAGTTACCGAGAAGAAATTTTGTAGTGATAACCGGTGTGAGCGGATCCGGGAAATCATCCCTAGCATTCGATACTATATTTGCCGAGGGACAGAGAAGGTTTATGGAATCCCTGTCTTCATATGCACGGCAGTTCGTTGAAAAACTGGATAAACCGGACTTCGATTCGATAGAAGGACTTTCGCCTTCCATCTCTGTTGACCAGAAAAGTTTTCAGAGAAATCCGAGATCTACAGTCGGTACCATAACCGAGATATACGATTTTTTCCGCCTTCTATTTGCCCGCCTTGGAAAACCTTTCTGTTATACCTGCGGACATGAGATAGTTTCACAATCAGTTGATTCAATGCTCGAAAAGCTTATGGATAGGGGTAATGGTAAAAAGGTTTCTGTCTATGCGCCAATTGTTCAGGGCAGAAAAGGGGAATACAGAAAAGAGATAAATGAGTTGCGCAGGGAAGGTTTCGTCAGGATCAGGATAGATGGTGAAGTACACGATCTGGATGATGAAATAGGCATTAAGAAGCAGAAAAGACATACAATAGAAGTGTTAATAGATATTATCTCAATAAAGGGAAGTAAATCAAGAGAAAGGGTAGACGATGCTTTAAAGCTGGCTCTCGAGAAGTCAGGGTCGGTAGTAAAGTGTGAGGTAGGAGACGATGAAATTCTCAATTTCAGTAAAACATTTTCATGTCCGGACTGTGGAACAAGTTATCCTGAAATATCTCCCCGCCTTTTTTCGTTCAACAGCCCATACGGCGCGTGTGACGAATGTAACGGTATCGGTAATATTAGCTACTTCGACCCTGAGCTTATTATCGAGGATGATAGCAAATCAATAAACCAGGGTGCTATCAGACCCTGGAGGAACTCCAAATATTATAAAAGGGTTTTAAAATCCATTTCATCTGAATACGGGTTCAGTCTTGATACGCCTTTCGCAGAACTGGATAAATCCGCAAAGGACATATTGTTCTACGGCAATATGAATTCGGAGAATAAAAGCAAAAAGAGGAAAAAGAAGAAAAAAAGGGACTACGCATACGATTACGGAGGACTTGTTCACCTGCTTGATGAATGGTACAAGGAAACCGATTCTGACGAGGTCAGGGAATCCCTTTCAAGATATATAAGATCGTCGGTATGCAATTCGTGTAAAGGTGCAAGACTCAGGAAAGAGAGTTTGACTGTATTTTTCAGGGAAAAGAACATCCACGAACTAAGTATTCTCTCTATAGACAACTGTTTGAGATTTTTCGAGAACCTGGAACTTTCCCACAGGGAAGAGCTTATTGGCAGTAAGATATTTACTGAAATTAGATCCAGACTGAATTTCCTAAGGAATGTAGGTCTCGGATACATATCACTGGAAAGAGCCGCTCCGACACTTTCAGGTGGTGAATCCCAGAGGATAAGGCTTGCAACACAGGTTGGTTCCGAACTTACGGGAATTACTTACGTTCTTGATGAGCCATCCATAGGTTTGCATGCAAGGGATAATAAAAAACTAATAGAAACACTAAAAATGATCAGGGATACGGGGAATACTGTCATAGTTGTAGAACATGATGAAGAGACAATAAGAAACAGCGATTTTGTAGTGGATATGGGCCCGGGTGCAGGTGAAAAGGGAGGTGAAGTCGTAGCGTACGGCGGGATATGTGATGTAGTATGTAATGAAAGATCACTTACCGGCAAATATCTTTCCGGCAAACTCCATATTGAAGTACCTACCGAAAGGAGAAAACCTAGAGGGTTAATAAAAATTAAGGGTGCATCCGAAAATAACCTGAAAAATATAAATTGTGGATTTCCAATTGGAGTTTTCACCTGTGTAACAGGGGTGTCAGGTTCAGGCAAGAGTACGCTTCTCATAGATACTTTTTATAATGCCCTGGCAAATCATATGTACAGAAGCACTGCTAAAATAGGTGCTCATTCAGGAATAAGTGGTTATGAGAATATAAAAAAAGTAATTGATGTTGATCAATCTCCGATAGGCAGGACCCCCAGATCCAACCCTGCTACTTATACCGGATTATTTACGCCAATAAGGGAGTTGTTCTCCATGCTGCCCCAGTCAAAGACAAGGGGGTACAGTCCGGGAAGGTTCAGCTTTAATGTTAGGGAAGGAAGCTGCGGCAACTGCAAAGGACAGGGTATCGTAAAGATAGAGATGCATTTTCTTCCGGACGTATACGTTACCTGTGAGCAGTGTGGTGGAAAGCGTTACAACGATGAAACACTTTCAGTAATGTACAGGGGGAAAAATATATCGGATGTCCTGGATATGACTGTGGGTGAAGCTCTCGGTTTCTTCGAAAACGTTCCGAAAGTAAGGGACAAACTCGAGATATTGTCAGAGATAGGTCTGGAATATATAAGGCTTGGTCAGCAGGCTACGACGGTATCAGGTGGTGAAGCCCAGAGGATAAAGCTGGCCAAAGAGCTTTCCAGGAGATCGAGCGGAGACGCGGTTTATATACTTGATGAACCTACTGTAGGTCTTCACTTTGATGATGTAAAGAATCTCCTTGGCGTTATTAACAGACTTGTTGATCAGGGTAACAGCGTTATAGTTATCGAACATCATCTGGACATAATAAAGTCCGCAGATCATATAATAGACCTTGGTCCTGAAGGCGGGGACGAAGGTGGTAATATAGTGGCTTGTGGAACTCCGGAACAGATCGCTAATGTAAAAGGTTCTTATACAGGTAATTATCTGAAACAATTGCTTAAATGAATATCAGACTCAACATATTAACTAATTCAACAGAAGCCGGGGTATTAATTGAACGAACTTCAAACTATTGTTCTGGGTATTGTTCAGGGGATCACTGAATTTCTGCCCATCAGCAGCACTGCACATCTTGTGCTGATCCCCTGGCTATTTTCCTGGGAAAGAAGCGGGCTACCCTTCGATGTATCACTGCATGTAGGCAGTCTTTTTGCAATAATTTATTATTTCCGAAGGGACTGGTTTTGTATTACAAGAGATTTTTTCCGCGGTCTGCATGATATGTCATTCCGGGATAACAGACATGGAACACTCGCACTCAATATAATCGTAGCCACGATACCCGCAGCTCTATCCGGTCTTCTGTTCGAGAAATACGCTGCGGGGATTTTGAGGATACCTGAAATAATAGCTGTATTCCTCATATTTTTCGCAATAGTTCTTTATCTGTGTGACAGAAAGTCGAGTATGGAGAAAACAGTTTTTGATCTGACAGTTAAGGATGCACTTGTTTTTGGTTTCTCTCAGGCACTTGCTATAATGCCTGGTGTATCGCGTTCAGGTGTGACGATATCCGGCGGACTGCTAAGGAATTATCGACGTGATGAAGCGGCGAGATTTTCTTTTCTTATGGGCGCTCCGTTGATAGCCGGAGCCGCGATACTTGAATCAAGATACCTGGGGCTCGCGACGTTATTGGATACCGGATTTATACTCGGAGTTTTATTTTCATTTATTACATCTTTTCTGGCAATAAAGTATCTTCTGCGATATGTTCAGACCAGTAGTTTCACTGTGTTCGTTATTTACAGATTGGTTCTCGGAGTTTTCATAATACTTATATTCAATTTACGTTAATATGCTTGCAATAATAGCAGCTACAAAAGATGAACTTAAGTATTTTCTCAGGCATACCGGTATAAACGATCGGGAAGTAGTTAACGGTGTTCAATTAATACGACTGACCTGTTCCGGAACATCCATGGTCTTAGCTATTTCAGGTGTTGGTATGAAAAGAGCCAGGACAGCGGCTAAAGTTCTAACGGGGAAATTCAATATATCACTGATCATTTCCGTGGGGTTCTGCGGCTCTCTCAAAAAGCAGTTGACAACAGGTGATGCGGTCTTAGCGAGCTGGGTTGAAAGATCGGGCTCGATAGGTAAATACATTTTGTATAAAGATGTTATTGAAAGCCTTTCGTATATGAACAAGGGCGGCATTCTAACCAGCAGACGCTTTATAAACCGCTCAAAGCAGAAGAAGGCGCTCGCAGGCGAAACGAATGCAAGTTGTGTTGATATGGAAACGTGGTCAATTGCGAAATCTGCTGAAGATTCGGGTGTACCTGTAATGGCTCTAAGAGTGATTACGGATGGATTTTATACTGATCTCCCGGAAATGGAAAAGCTTTTTACGAGGAAACAGCGAATTTCCCTGATCAGGGCTATGAAATATTTTATAAGAAATCCACATCTTCTTCTGCCCTTTCTTAAATTTAAGTATTTTGATATTGATAATGCTTCCCGTTCATTGAATGACTCACTTGTTAAGACATTGAATGCCCTGCCGGAAGAATTTAGCAATTAATAATAATTATAAAATTTTTTATTTGTAACATTTTTTTGATATCATGAAGGTATGAAACTGGAATTACATACCTTATGCAAAACGGAGGAATGATCGTGGCCGGGAAAGAAAAAACAATCGAAGACCTATTGAGGGAAAAAAGAAAATTCAAGCCAGCCAGGGAATTTACAAGACAGGCCAATGCCGCTTCAAAGTCCATTTACACCAAGGCAAGGAAAGACCCTGAAAAGTTCTGGGAAGGTTTCGCAAAAGAACTCCATTGGTTTAAAAAATGGAAAAAAGTTCTGGAATGGAAACCACCTTTTTCCAAGTGGTTCACAGGGGCAAAAACCAATATGTCATATAACTGTCTTGATGTTCATGTAGAAAACTCCAGGAAGAACAAGGCTGCAATTATCTGGGAAGCCGAAGACGGGGAAAGCAGGGTTTTTACCTATCATGATCTTTACAGAGAAGTAAACAAGTTTGCGAACTTACTTAAAGATCTCGGTGTAAAGAAGGGTGACAGGGTAACAATTTATCTCCCAATGATCCCGGAGCTCGCGATTGCCATGCTTGCATGTGCGAGAATAGGGGCACCTCATAGTATCGTGTTCGGTGGTTTCAGTTCTGACAGTCTTATTGACCGGATCAATGACTGTAAAGCCAAGATATTGATTACTTCTGACGGCAGTTTCAGAAGAGGTGATATCATACCCCTGAAAAAAAATGCGGATGCAGCTCTCAGAAAGACACCAACCGTTGAAAAATCGATCGTAGTCAAAAGGACGGGAAGTAAGATCACGATGAAGAAGGGGAGAGATCTGTGGTGGCATGATCTTATGAAGGATGCTTCAGATTACTGCAAGCCTGCAGAGATTGATAGCGAGGATATTCTTTACATACTCTACACAAGCGGTACTACAGGGAAACCCAAAGGTATAGTTCATACTACCGGCGGTTATATGGTCGGTACATACGCAACAACCAAACTGGTATTCGATATCAAGGAAAATGACACATATTGGTGTACGGCTGATATAGGCTGGGTCACCGGACACAGCTATATAGTCTATGGTCCACTGGCAAACGGGGCTACAAGCCTTATGTACGAAGGAGCCCCCAACTATCCCCATGAAGGTCGTTTCTGGGAAATCGTTCAAAAATACGGAGTCAATATTTTTTATACTGCTCCCACTGCGATCAGGGCATTTATGAGATGGGGCGAGGAGCACCCTGAAAAATACGATCTTTCGAGTCTCAGATTGCTCGGCTCTGTCGGTGAGCCTATTAATCCCGAGGCATGGATGTGGTATCACGTGAATATAGGGAACAGGAAATGTCCTATAGTTGACACCTGGTGGCAGACTGAGACCGGTGCGATAATGATAACTCCGCTCCCTGGTATTACAGAAACTAAACCCGGTTCCGCGACACTGCCATTTCCCGGGATAGATGTTGACATTTATGATGAGAAAGGAAACTCGATAAAAGTTGGAGCCGGATATCTTGTGATAAAAAACCCGTGGCCTTCGATGTTACGTACTATTTATGGTAATAGAAAAAGATATGTTGAACAGTACTGGAGTAAATACAAGAACATCTATTTTACCGGTGACGGGGCAAAACGCGATAAGGACGGATATATATGGGTAATCGGAAGAGTAGATGATGTCATGAACGTTTCCGGACACAGGATTAGTACAATGGAAGTTGAGAGTGCTCTTGTTGACGATAAGAAAGTTGCAGAAGCCGCTGTTATAGGGCGGAAGGACGAAATAAAAGGACAGGCTATTGTAGCTTTTGCCACACTTAAGAAGAACGTGAAAGGCGGCAAGGCCATGAAAAAAGAACTTGTCGATCAGGTTGTTAAGAAAATAGGAGCGATTGCAAGACCGGACGAGATCATTTTTACAGCGGAACTTCCCAAGACAAGAAGCGGCAAGATAATGAGGAGACTTCTCCGTGATATAGCCGAAGGCAGGGTTATGGGAGATACTACAACTCTGGCAGATCCAAAGGTAGTTCAGGTTTTAAAAGAGCAGTATGAGCATCTGGAAGCGTAAGAGTCTTTTGTGATTTAATTGCTTTTAACAAAATGTAATAATTGGATATCCACGTTCCGGTAGATTTATTGTTTGCAGTGACAGGTAATTATATCAGTTTGCGACTACAGTTCTACCTGTTGCCCATTGCCTCAGTTGGTTAATTTTCTCAGCCATTGTGACTGATAAAGGGGATGTATTATTTATTTCTTCCTCGATCAATTCAGTGCTGAGCTTATCTCCTCTATAGAATGCGGAATAAAGGGCTGAGATAACTGCCTGTTCGATCTCTGACCCTGTAAAACCTTCTGAAACAGATGAAAGTCTGGATGTGTCGAAAAGATCTGTATCTCTGCCGCGCTTCTTTAGATGGATCTCGAATATATGTTTCCTTGCCTCTTTGTCGGGAAGGTCGACAAAAAATATTTCGTCGAACCTGCCTTTTCTCAGGAACTCCGGTGGTAGCTTTGAAACATCATTTGCCGTAGCGACTGTAAATACATCTGCCTTTCTTTCCTGCATCCATGAAAGGAAATTCCCGAACAGCCTTGTTGATACCCCGCTGTCTTCAACGGAATCCGAGAAACTGAAAGCTTTCTCGATCTCATCTATCCAAAGAACAAGCGGAGACATTTTTTCCGATGTTCTGAAAACCTTACGGAGATTCTTTTCCGTTTCACCTATATATTTGTTATAGAGATTAGATGTATCGAATTTTAATAAAGGCAGTTGCCATTCAGCTGCAACTGCTTTGGCACAGAGGCTTTTGCCGCAACCGGGAACTCCCAGAAGCAAAATACCCCTGGGAAATACGAGTCCGAATTCTCTTGCTTTGGACGGGTTTTCAATAATGTTCTTTCTCTTTATCAGCCACTGTTTTAAATTCGTCATATCGGCTATTTCGGCCAGACTTTCTTCAACGGGTAAGTATTCCAGTACTCCCTCTTTTTCAATAATCTTTTTCTTTGCCTTCAAAACGGCATTTATATCTTTAACGGACAACCTGTTGTCTTCGATTATTACCCTGGTGAGGATTTTTTCGGCTTCAGTAAGCGTAAGTCCCTTTACATTGTTCAGAAGCTGGTTTGTCTGTTTTTCGCCCAGTTCTATAATCGGACGGCTTTTAAGGTTGAGGTCACGTATTATGTTATTCAATAGATTGCGGTATTGATTTATTCCCGGTGGTGGAACAGTTACAAGGCTGCTGAGAGGTTTTAATATATTTGGAATTGTAAGACCGTCACCTGTTATGATCACAGAAGAAGTTATCTTTGATAATCGTAATGCAAGTTCCCTCAACTTGTTCACGTTCCTGAAATCATCAAGGAAGTTGTTAAAACCCCTGAAATGATAAATCGCGGCAAGGCCTGAGGAGAGTATATGGTCTATTGCCACTGATACATCCGTGGACCCATAAACAGGACCGCCTGTCTGTATGTCCTTTCTCCTGAGCCCCTCGGTTATCTTCCAGGAGAAAAAAGGAAGTTCCAGCCTCCCTGCAAGAAGGGTCAGTAATGACCCGGCTCTTTCCTCTTCCGGGGTTTCGAGGAAGATGACACCATAACGGGATTTTACCAGCACCTCAAGTTCATGCAGGAGATCGTTTTGATATTCCATTGTCAGATTCAGGAAATATTTATATGAATGTTACCACGTTTTTTAAAGTCGCATATGAACAAAAGACTATCGGTCACTAATTACTTCTGATACAGCTTCCAGGACCTGGTCATGGATATGACCGTTTGTTCCTACAATCCCTGTGTTCTTTCCCAGCTTTGATCCTTGCGAGAAATCGAGCTCTTTACCGTAACAATCGGTTACTCTACCTCCTGCCTCTTCTACCATAATGCAACCTGCAGCGTGGTCCCATATATTTTCCGTGTAATTTCTACTGGTAGGCATTCGCAGATATATTGAGGCTTCCCCCCTTGCGAGCACGGCATATTTACACTGGCTGTCTATCCTGATCGGGTCATTTTGCACCCCGAGTAATCCGGCTATCTTTAAAGCATCTCCGTGGGATGAATGAGAAGACTCAACTGATTCGCAAAAAGTAGCCTGTGCGGTGTCCCGGATATCGGATACACGGATCCTGTTCTCTTTATTCCCGTTTATCGGTCTTGAGAATGCTCCCCGGTTTCGAACTCCATGGAATAGATAACCTATACCGTTTACCTGTTTTTCCTGAAAAGGATAGAGACTGGGGCAGCTAAGTATACCCAAAATTACCTTTCCTTCCTGTATAAGCGCGAGTGCGATCGCATACTGGTCTCGTCTTATGAACCCCTTTGTTCCGTCTATCGGGTCTAGAGTCCAGAACCTGCTGTTGTTCCCTCCACCGTAATTACCAAGGTCAATATTTTCGAACATGCTGTTTTCAGTTATTCCGGGAATGAAATTCTTCAGGTGATCTAGGATTTTGTGCCTGATTATTTTCCCTTCATCAGTTCGGAGACTTTTAGAGTCCTCCTCGGCCACAAATTTATCATTCGGGAAATGTTTACGTATTTCATTAATTATAAGTGCCTGTGCTGCGAAATCGGCGACTGTAACAGGGGAATTATCTTTTTTCTGCATTGAACTATCACGGATCATTCCCTTTTGTACCGATTTACAAACCCTTGAAGCTTTTATTACTGCATCAATTGCTACATTTTTTTCTTTATCAATATCCATATCTAGATTCCTGTAATTTATTGCCGAGAATTGGCACAAATGTTAATTGAAATTGCCAATAGATGGGATAACCCATTATTTAATCACTTTATTTTAAGTATTATATTGTTTTAAACAAACAATTAACTCAAATTTATTAACAAACAAATCGGTTTATTATAATATTAACCTGTGGCATGTTTTGGATAACTCACAGAATGCACGTATTACTTAAACCAGAAAGGATATGAAAAGATATATTACCGATGATATTGAATCACTCAGAAGGATACTAAAGGAAAACAGAACAATTGCAATGGTCGGACTTTCCTCCAAATGGCACAGACCGAGTAATTTTGCTGCGAAATACCTTCAGGGATACGGTTACAGGGTAATTCCTGTAAACCCTGCTTACGAGGAAGTACTTGGCGAGAAATGCTATAAAAGTTTACTGGATATACCCTTTCAGGTTGATGTTGTAGATGTATTCAGAAAACCGGAAGATGTAATGCCTGTTCTTGATGAAGCTATAAGAATAAAACCCCGGGTTTTCTGGATGCAGATCGGTGTAATAAATGAGGAAGCGGCAAAAAAAGCACATGATGCAGGTATGGAGGTAGTAATGGACCGCTGTATGAAAATAGAACACGCGAGGCTTTTCGGGGGTCTTCATTTCGTGGGTATTTATACCGGCATTGTTTCCTCCAAAAGACCAAAGTGGCTCCCTTACTAAAATTGCGATGTTGATTTCTTGCGATTGAATTAAAACACCGGAGAGAAATATGGCTGACAGAAAATTTGGTTTCGAAACACTTTGTCTCCACGCGGGGCAGCAGCCCGATCCCTCGACAGGTGCAAGGGCAACGCCGATATATCAGACAGTTTCATACGTTTTTGATGATACTGACCACGCAGCGAGTCTGTTTAATCTGCAGACATTCGGAAATATATATTCGAGGTTAATGAACCCTACAAATTCTGTATTCGAAGAGAGAATGGCTGCACTTGAGGGTGGACGCGGTGCACTGGCAGTTTCCTCCGGAATGTCAGCCCAGCTTGTTGCACTTCTTACCATACTCGGCAAAGGAGACGAAATAGTGTCCTCAAGCACTTTGTATGGTGGAACATATTCTCAATTCGATGTCTCTTTCAGGAAAATGGGTATTGAAACTACATTCGTGGATCCTGATGAACCTCAAAATTTTAAGAATGCTGTAACGGACAGGACGAAGGTCATTTATTTAGAAACAATAGGTAACCCGAACGGGAATCTTGTCGATATCGAGGAAGTTGCAAAAATCGCACATGACGCCGGTCTGCCTCTGATGGTCGATAATACATTTGCTACCCCATATCTGTGCAGGCCGATTGAATACGGAGCCGATATAATAGTACATTCAGCCACAAAATTTATATGCGGACACGGAACATCAATGGGCGGAGTCATAGTTGAATCCGGCAAGTTCCCGTGGGACAACGGCAAATTCCCTGAAATGACGGAACCATCGAAGGGGTACCATGGTATAAGGTTTTACGAAACTTTCGGGGATTTCGGATATATAATGAAAGCAAGGGTTGAAACTTTAAGAACACTTGGACCGTCCCTCAGTCCCTTCAATTCTTTTCTGTTCCTGCAGGGACTTGAGACCCTAAACCTTAGAATGGAAAGACATTGCGCCAATGCGCTGGAAGTTGCAAGGTTCCTCGAAGAGAGTCCTGCTGTAAGCTGGTTGAATTATGCCGGACTCCAATCGAGCCCTTATTATCAACTTGGCGAGAAATATCTGCCCAGGGGAACAGGTTCGATTCTTACGTTCGGCGTAAAGGGCGGGTTTGATGCAGGGGTCAAGTTCATAGAAAACCTTCAGATGATAAGTCATCTTGCAAACGTAGGGGATGCAAAGAGTCTCGTTATACACCCTGCATCCACGACACACCGTCAATTGAACGAGGAAGAACAAAGAAGCGCAGGTATTACACCTGATATGATCAGGATATCTGTAGGTCTTGAAACACTGGACGACATTCTATGGGATCTCGAACAGGCTCTCGATATGTCACAGAGGTAGAAATATGACACGTCATGAACTTGATGAATATCCCGTTGTAAAAAAGGACCAGGGGTCCATAGGGATCGTTAAGACCAGATATGTGAACTTTTTCGAACCACCCGACACACTTGTACTTACCAACGGACATGAACTTAGCCCGGTTCAGGTAGCTTATGAAACATACGGAGATCTCAATACAAACAAGGATAACGCCATTCTGGTACTTCATGCACTTACAGGGAGCGCTCATGCAGCCGGTTATCACTGTGAATCGGACGAAAAACCCGGCTGGTGGGACTCGATGATCGGTCCGGGCAAGGCATTCGATACCGACAACTATTTTGTTATAAGTCCCAATATACTTGGAAGCTGCTACGGTACCACGGGTCCGGGCTCTATCAACCCCGCTAAAGGTAAACCTTATGGATCGGCTTTCCCTCTTATATCAATTCGTGACATGGTGAGAGTTCAGAAAGCCCTTGTAGAACATCTTGGTATCCAAAGGATTTATTCTGTAGTCGGTGGTTCCATGGGTGGAATGCAGGCGCTTGAATGGGCACTTTTATATCCGGATATTGTTGATACTCTCGTACTCCTCGCTTCTTCTCCGAGAACTACCCCAATGTCAATTGCAGTACATAAAGTAGGTATCGACGCTATAATGAATGATCCAAACTGGAATAAAGGTGATTATTATGAATCCACTCCACCTTTATCGGGACTTAGAATTGCCAGGATGATAGGGCACATAACATACCTTAGTGATAGTATAATGTGGAAGAAATTCGGAAGAGAATCCGGAGATTATGAAAAGTTAACAAGGGATCTGTACGGAAAGTTCGAAGTTGAAGAATATCTCGAATATCAGGCAAACAAATTTGTAAAAAGATTCGATGCTAACAGCTATTTACATATAATGAGAGCAATGGATACATACGATGCATCTATGGGGCATAAGGATCTGGTATCATCCTTTGAGAGAATTAAATGTTCAAAAGTATTTATTGCATCATTTTCCCATGACTGGCTCTTTCCGGCTTACCAGTCAAAAAAAATGGCTGATGCATTTGAGGCGAACGGTGTTGATGTGACATATAAACATATTCATTCCCCTTACGGACATGATTCGTTCCTGCTGGAGTATAAGAAACTCGAAGCTCTCCTAAATAAATTTTTAACAAACTGAATTCCGCCTGTATCATATACCACATAAAATCCAATGGATGAATCTATATGAAGATAGCAGTGGCACTCGGGGGCGGCGGAGCCAAAGGTTATGCACATATCGGCATAATAAGGGCACTTTTGGAATCAGGGGTTAAAATTGATATTGTAACCGGAACAAGCATTGGTGCTTTTGTTGGAGCTATATTTGCCGATGGTGGTATTGAGGAGCTTGAAGAATTTGTTTTGAAAATAAAATTCAGCAAGCTGCCCCAGATACTTACACCTGCATTCTCCAGGCTCGGTCTTTTGAGCGGTGATTATGCCAAGAAATTGCTGGATCAATTTCTGGATGTCAAAAACATAGAGGACCTTTCAATACCTTTTGCTGTTGTTGCTACGGATATAAACAACGGCAAATCCGTAACTTTTACATCTGGAAGTATAAAGAACGCTATAAGGGCAAGTATTGCAATACCGGGATTGATTACACCTGTATTAATGGACGACTGTTTTCTGGTAGACGGTGGTGCAACCGACCCGGTACCGGTAGAAGCCGCCCGCAAGCTCGGAGCAGATATAGTAATAGCCGTAGATCTTGTAAGTAATTTTAAACCATTCACAGATGATGTTGGTACAAGAAGGATCCTAAAGCAACTCCCCTTTCAGTCAAAGATCGAGAATCTCGGGGATTATATTAAGACAATAGGAGAAAGTTTGTATCTTTTCGAAAGCAAAAAACGATCCTCGTTCTCGAACAAGACCGTATTTGATATAATCCAGAGGATATCGGTGGTTACACAAGCAAGGCTGATCGAAACCAGTTTCAGGTTGACCCCCCCCGATATCGTCCTCAGGCCGGAGGTTTCAAATATCGGGATACTTGATTTCCATAAGGCAAAGCAGGGGATTGAAGCCGGACAATCTTCGATAAAAGATAAAATAGAAGATATCAATAAGATCATTTCCGGTAAAAACTAAACAGTTTGCAGCCTTTCCATTCCATAAAAAGCATTATCCATACAGGTATGAATTCTATCCAGATTATCCGGTATCTGAATATATCTATCATTCCACGCGGTTCCAGATAGAACCTAGTATAATAGAGCGGCAGCAGTGTTGTAAAAATAAGTAAAGACCATCCGGGTTTAAATACTAAAAGGGGTACGATCCATGTGAAATACCAGGGAAATTGTGCCGGGCTTAATAAAAATAAGGATGAGACCAGGACAAGCATACTTCGAGGAATTTCCTTTTTCTCACTGTTTTTGAGAAAAAGATAAATTGTTATTGCACTTATCAAAATCAAAATAAAAATACGAGAGTATTGCTGCGCAAAACCGGGATGGACCCCGATATATTTACATATCTGCTCGAATATAAAAAGCACAGTTATGAACCATGGAGAGTTGTTCTCCCAGTGCTTACCATAAACCACGAAGCCTGACGAGGAATCAATACCTGCCTTGAGTACAGGCAGGAATATTATCGCCATAATTACGGTCAGCATAAAGGCATATTTCAAAAGTGAATACCATTTTTTTAAATATGGACGGACCAAAAGTGGGAAAAGCAGCACCGGCCAGAGTTTTGAACCTACTCCAAGAGCAGTTGCGATCGTGGTCCATGTGACCCGTTCTTTAAGTGCCAGAAGTAAGGAAAAAAGCACGAACATTATGGTAATAACATCATAGTGGACAGCATTGAAGGTTGTATATATTACCAGAGGGTTCCACCAGTATATGAGGCTGTTTTTTTTTGGCAGGTCCAGCATTTTAAGGATATATATCAAGAGCATAAAGTTAATGATATCCACCAGCAGAAGTATCATTTTCCAGGTTGAAAGATCCCAGGGTTTTATAAGATAGGATGATGCGAAAAAAAGCTGTGTAACAGGGGGATAAATCGTTTTTAATTCTTTGTGGTTAATATTGCTTAAAACTTCACCCGATTCCCCTGCAAGCCCTGCAATTTTTTCGCTATCAATGTTGCCTTTAACTATTTCGGATGGTGAATATTGATATGGGTTGATCCTGCTTGCTACACTGGCACCGTCCCATAAATATCTGAAGTAATCAACTTCAAGAACCGGTACCGAGAATATTGAGATCAATCTGAGCAAAAGACCGGTTATAAAAATGAAGTAGATGATATTTTTTTTTAATTCACTGTAACGTATTACCCAAACTGCGATCAGGTATGGCACTGTACTGAGCATAAGCAGTATAACAAAAGACAATACAGGACTTCCTGTTAGTGGTATCGACAGACCGAATTTCACCGAGATATGTGTTATAGCCGAAATGCATAGTAGAAGTATCAGTCCGGACACATAAATGATTAATGATTTGTTCTCTGATATCCTGTCTTTCATAAGTGGTTCACAAAACTGTTTAATATGTGTAATATTAACCCTCGAATCAAATTTATTTGTTTTTTGGATCAGAAATGAAACAGGACAGGGAAAGACTAAAGCAGATTCTGAGGACGCTTTCAATACTAAAGGGTGATTTTACTCTCTCTTCAGGCAAAAAAAGTGCTTACTATATCGATGCGAGACTCACAACCCTTGATGCAGAGGGGGTTAATATCATCGCGGAAATATTCCTGGACGAAATAGCTCGTGATGAAGATATCATCAAAGTAGGAGGTCCCACTCTAGGCGCTGACCCAATAATAGGAGCCTTGCTGTCGGCAAGCTGGCATAGAAGCATTCCCTATAAGGGATTTATCGTGAGAAAGCAGACCAAGGAGCACGGCACAGGTAAATTGATAGAGGGGCATTTGGCTAATAAGGATAATGTCGTGATCGTTGAAGATGTAATAACATCCGGAGGCTCTGTACTTAGAGCAATTAAAGCAGTAGAGGATACAGGAGCTAGTGTAAAGAAAGTATTATGTGTTGTAGACAGGGAAGAGGGAGCTCGTGAGAAGTTTGCAGATATGGGCTATGAATTCTTTTCGATATTTAATATATCCGAGCTTTTATAAACTAGTTCTCATCAAGCCCGAAATCTTTAAGTTTCCTTATTAACGTAAGTCGGTTTATCCCGAGTGTTCTTGCTGCTTTCGATTTATTACCCTTGCTGGCCTTTAATGCTTCCTGAAGCAATATGTTCTCTGCGTCATTCAGAACATCTTTGTAAACATTCTGTGCGGCTTCATCCTGGACGAGTTTCCTGACCCTCATTTTAAGGTGTTCTTCGAAAGCTTCACCATCGAGTTGAAAGGTCTGGGTAATCGGTTCCTCGATATCGATGTCAAAACTGGTCAGGTAATCAGTTTTTGTAAAGGCGATTGCCTTCCTTATAGTGTTTTCAAGCTCCCTTACATTTCCAGGCCATTCATGACCCACAAGCCTGTCAACGAATTTTGAAGTAACACCATGTATTTCTTTTCCCATCTGTGAACTGTAGCGTCTGATAAAGCATTCGGTAAGCATCGGGATATCCTCTTTTCTTTCCCTCAGGGACGGAAGCTTCATGTTTACAACATTGATCCTGAAATAAAGGTCCTCCCTGAACTTCCCGGTATTAACCAGCTGTTTCATATCTTTGTTGGTTGCAGCTATGATCCTTACATTAACCTTGATATCCCTGTTGTCACCAAGTCTCTGGAAAGTCCCGTTCTGTAAAACGCGAAGTACCTTCGCCTGGAGTGCGAGTGACATGTCCCCGATTTCGTCCATGAATATAACTCCGCCACTGGCTTCCTCGAATTTACCTATCCTCTCGGAAGTCGCACCGGTGAATGCACCTTTTGCGTATCCGAAAAGCTCTGCTTCGAGAAGGTGTTCCGGTATTGCAGCACAGTTTATAGTGATAAAAGGTTTTTCCCATCTGTTACTTACTTTCCATATTGATTCCGCAACAAGGTCCTTACCAGTGCCGGTTTCACCTGTAATCAGAACCGGTACATCGACTCTACCCATCTGACCTATCAGCTTGCATACTTCCTGCAGCATTGGGGAGTTACCCACAATTGCGCATGTAACTCCGGACCCCTCAACACTTTCTGTATATTCTATTAGTTTTCTATTGATCTCGGATTTTATATGCGTTGCGCGGTCAAGGGATTCGTTCAGTTTCTCTTCATCGACCGGGATATTAAGACAGTCAAAAGCGCCGAAAGTCATGGATTCGATAAGATAACGTGAACCTTTTTCCCTGGTAAGGATTATCGTAAGGGAATTATTTTTCAGTTTTTTAAGCTCATTGAGGCCTACAGTATCCACATCTATCATTGTAATATCAGCGTTTTCGTTTTCCTGCAGGTCATCTTTGTATACAAGATAATCATATTCCGAAAGTAACTTTCGAATCTTTACGACGAGATCTGAATCTTTAGATATGAGAGATATTGTTGGTCTGTATTCTTTTGGATCATACATGGTGTTCGAAAAATATACACCCTGTTTACCGACTAATCAATTTATGATTATATATTTTTATAAACTTTGTCTCTTATAATCCTTAGCCTTCTGTTCATTAAATATAAATCAATAATAGCAGCTGGTTATGGCCTATCTAAATAATAATAAGTATTTAGTCTCGGATACTCTGGTTGTGGCATCGTACTTGCACTTATGTATAAATTTAAATTTCTTAAAAGAGACAGGTTTTGACTTTTTTTATTATAATCTCGGTAATGCTGGCGGGTTTTCTCGCTCTTAATATTGGTGCAAACAATTCTGCTGCATCTATGGCTACGTCATACGGTGCAGGCGTAAGGACCAAGAGAGAAGCTGTAATACTTATTGCAATATTCGTATTTCTCGGTGCTGTAATGGCAGGGGCTCCCGTTGTTGATACTATGGGCAAGGGGCTTGTACCCGCAAAGGTCCTTTCCTCGAATGGTGGTCTTGTGCTGATAGTGCTCCTGCTTGCGATGCTTTTTATTTCCTGGGCAAATTTTGCCAAAGTTCCTATTGCTACAACACATGCGATCGTGTGCGCCCTTGTCGGGGTCGGTCTCTATTCGAATACACTGAACTCCTCAAAATTCATTGATATAGTAATGTGGTGGGTCCTGGGTCCTTTTGCAGTGCTTCTCGTTAACTTTCTAATTGCGAGATATTTCTATTTCAGGATCATACATTACCTGGCATCGAATTTCTCGGATACGAGGGTTAACAAACTGCTTGCAGTACTACTTACTGTTTCCGGTTCGTTCATAGCCTTTTCTGCCGGTGCCAATAATTCTGCCAACGCTGTAGGCCCTATAGTAGGGCTCGGGGTTATAGAGTCAACAAGCGGTGCAATAATCGCCGGTGTTGCAATGGGAGCAGGTGCACTTCTGCTTGGAGGCAGGGTTCTTGAAACAGTAGGGAAACAGATTACAGAGATATGCATAATAAGAGCAATTTCTGTTGAGATATCGGGTGGTATACTAATTATTGTTGCATCTTACGCTGGAGTACCGGTATCTATTGCCGAAATTATAACTTGCGGTATTATAGGTTTTTCCTTTGCCCAGCATGGAGTCGGTGTAACGGCCAGGAACAGACATGTACTCAGGATCGCATTTTTCTGGATTGTAGTGCCTATTGTATCAGTAGCATTGAGCTACATGTTTTCTTCACTCTACTTTAGTTACGGACTGGCGGAGGCAATTGAAAAATTGAACAGGTGATTATTTGAAATGAGTTATTCAAAAGAATATATTGAGAAATTAAATCAGGATTTTGAAGAAAGCGGTCCTGTTGATATACTGAAATGGGCAGTTGACAAACTGCACCCGGATATTGCGCTTGCAACGAGCTTTCAGGCAAACGGGGTTGTTCTGATAGATATGCTGATGCAGATCAAACCTGATGCCAGAATATTCACTCTTGATACAGGTAGACTCAACCAGGAAACATATGATGTCATGGAACAAATAGGTACCAGGTATGGTGCAAAGATAGAAATACAGTTTCCTGATAAAAAAGAGGTCGAGGGTATGGTCAGGGAGCATGGTATAAATCTATTTTATCGCGGAAAAGACAAAAGGCTAATGTGCTGCGGCATAAGAAAGACCAATCCTCTTAATAAAATGCTGGCTTCCCTGAAAGGCTGGATCACTTCCATAAGAAGAGAGCAAACTGATTCCAGGGCATCTGCTGATATATTTGAACTGGACGACCTTCATGGTGGAATACTCAAGGTAAACCCTCTTGTTCACTGGAGTGAGGATGATATATGGAAATATATAAAAGCTAATAATGTTCCATATAACAAGCTGCATGATATGGGATACCCGAGTATTGGATGTGAACCATGCACAAGAGCGGTTAAGCCGGGCGAAGACCCCAGAGCTGGTCGTTGGTGGTGGGAATCTGATTCTGACAAGGAATGTGGTATACATTTTGACCACAATTCTGTAAATACGGGGTAGAATTACTGCAAAATGTAATTATGCTAAAAATGAGTTTTATAACCTCTCTTATAAAGTAATTTAAATGGATCCCAGACAAAAATTTATTGATTATATAAACCGCGGATACGAATTCAGGGGTGATTCATTTGTTCTCGGGACAGCCATGCTTGACGGGGAACCTGTTTCCGGCACACTGGTCAAACTACCCCTTTCCACTATGAACAGGCATGGACTAATTTCAGGGGCAACGGGGACCGGCAAAACAAAGACCCTTCAGGTTATTGCAGAAAATCTATCCGAAAAAGGGATCCCGGTGATGTTGATGGATGTAAAAGGGGACCTCAGCGGACTTGCGATGCCCGGAAACATTAATAAGCACATAGAAAACCGGCATAAAAGTATAGGTATCGAATGGGAAGCGAAAGGATTTCCGCTGGAATTCCTCTCACTATCAGGTGAGAAAGGTGTGCGATTAAGGGCAACAGTCTCGGAGTTCGGTCCGATCTTGTTTTCGAAGATCCTGGAGCTTAATGACACCCAGGCAGGAGTTGTTTCACTTATATTCAAGTATTGCGATGACAACAACCTGCCGCTTCTTGATCTTAAAGACTTCAGAAAAGCTGTTCAGTATCTTACAACCGACGGCAAGAAAGAAATAGAAAGCGAATACGGCAGGATCTCAACTGCATCAATCGGCGCAATACTCAGGAAACTGGTTGAGTTGGAACAGCAGGGTGCGGAGGTATTCTTCGGAGAGACATCTTTTGAGGTCTCTGACCTACTTACATATTCGAACGACGGCAGAGGTGTAATTTCCATACTCAGACTAACAGATATTCAGGACAGACCAAAGCTGTTTTCGACATTTATGCTGAGTTTACTTGCAGAAATATATTCATCGTTCCCTGAAGAAGGTGATCTGGAAAAACCTAAACTCGCTATCTTCATTGATGAGGCGCATCTCGTATTCGATGAAGCGTCAGACGCTTTGCTCGACCAGATAGAAACTGTTATCAAACTTATAAGGTCAAAAGGTGTAGGGATATTCTTCTGTACCCAGACACCAAAGGATATTCCCGATCCGGTTTTAAGTCAGCTAGGCTTGAAAATACAGCATGCATTGAGAGCTTTTACTGCAAAAGACCGAAAGGCGATAAAACTCGTAGCCGAGAATTATCCTGTCTCGGTATTTTACGAAACCGATGAACTTATTACCAGCCTCGGTATAGGTGAAGCCCTTGTAACTGCCTTAAATGAAAAGGGCATACCTACGCCGCTGTCTGCAACTTTACTTAGGGCCCCGATGTCAAGAATGGATGTTCTGACAGAGAAGGAAATAAATAAGATGACGAGTTCTTCAAAGCTGGCTAAAAAGTATAATACACATATAGACAGGGAAAGCGCCTATGAATTACTGACCGCCAAGATCGAATTTAGAAAAAAACAGGAAGAAGAACTGGAGAAGGAGACAATTAATAAACGATATACACTAGGCAAATCTGATAGTCCTATCCTGGACAGGACATTACAAAGACAGGTCGGTAGAACTATCGCCCGCGAACTGACCAGGGGAATCCTGGGTGTTCTCGGTATAGGTGGAAAAACAGGCAGAACGAAAAGTATATCCAAAATAAAAGGCTGGTTTTAAATCAAAGGAATTCCCAGTCGTCGAATTTCGCGGCCTGGCCTCTGTAGTTGCCATATCTGTCAATTACATTCCATACGATCGCATTATTTATCCTGAAACGCTTCCCGTCGGAAGAAATCCTGACTCCGCTGTAATCATCAATATAGCCCTTTTCGGTTACACTCATGAGCAATCTTGCACGGTCTTGCCTGTTTAGCGGTTCTGCAGATTTTCTTGAAGGAAGAGCTGTAAATTCATCCCAGCTCATTTCGAACAGTTTCAGAGCAGTCTCATTGGCGTAGTTGAACACCGGATCCTCCATGGTATTGTGGGATACCAGTGCAAAGGGAGCATAGTAGATCTTTCGGGCAATTGTGGCAGGTTCGTCTGAATCATCGATAAGTTTCATTCCCGTCAGATAGAAGAAACTCCCGATGAGCAGATCTATATGTTCTGCCAGATAGTGATTATTATCGTCTGGTTTACTGAAACTGTTCATTTTCAGGAATAAATATAATACTTACATAAAAAATATTAATGTTAAAAATCCGCCGGCGTATATCAGCAACATTAATACACTTTCAAATCCTATATTGGCAGGCCCGCGGCGTTGTCGGTAAAGTAGTCCGAGGAGCAGAATTATGTTTAGTAACATAGTCAATGCAGTGAGAAAATATTCACGGGCGCCTACGCCTTCCGCATGATAGATAGAACCTCTAAAATAAAAAATATCAGCGGCGAAAACGAATAATACATCAAAGAAATTTCCACCGACCACATCACTTACAGCAAGTGTCAGTGCTCCTCTTCTTACTGCTGATACAGTTGTAACAAGTTCTGGCAGAGAGGTTACCAGAGCCAATAGAAGACCACCTGCAACAGTTTGCGTAATTCCGGTTTGTTCTGCTATGGCGCCAGTGGTGTGAGCTACCAGTGAACCTGCCAGAATAATAATTACAGAAATTGTAAAGAACCGTGTCAAAAGTTTTCCAAGATTTTCACGTTGAGCATTCTTGTCCGGGATATCCTCAACAGTCTCTGTGGTATATCTTGGCCTCCACATCGGTTTTTCACTGCTTCTGTAAGCAAGGAGGAACCCAAGACCTGCTGCAATGAACAATACGAGCGTTACAGGATGGATATGACCCAGGGTTATTTCCGGTCCTGTAAACCCAAGAAGTACGATTGCCAGTAGAGTGACCAGTATCGCTGTGAGGATCATATTCGTTACTGATGCCGCGGCATGTTCCAGATTGGCTTTTGTATATGCGATATCGGCTATTGCAAGAAAAGTTGTCTGTATGGCAATTCCGCCGATGGCATTACTTACAGCGAGTGCAGGACGCCCGTCAAGGGCTGCCGTAACCGAAGCTGCCAGACCAGGCAGAGCAGTAATAAATCCGAGAAATACAGTTCCTGTAAGAGCTTCACCCAGACCCGTTCTGTCTGCCAGTTTATCTGCAAGTACGGACAGTTCGGAACCGGTCCAGGTTATTACTCCCGCCCCGATTACGAAGATGAAAATATTTATCAAGGTTGGCAGTTGAGATATATCAGGCATTTTATAAAATTTCCGGTGATTACCGGTTATCCATTAATAAGTTGAGGTGAAAGTAACGAGATTTCGCATAAAGGGGAATCTCGATAACTTCGCTCAAAGGAAATATGCGCGAAGTACATATTGCTGCATCATCCTTTGAGTATTAAAGAACGAACCGTTTAGGGCTATGCAATGTTTCATGACCTTTATGAAGTTATCCCTGTCATTATAAAAGAGCGGTATGATCACGTTTTCAAGCTTTTCGTAAAGAAGAAGGTGCTCATGGGTCCGTTCAGCTTTCTGTCCGTTACGCCTGCCGTTTTCACCTATAGACCATCCGGTTGTTCCTTCTATATGCCCTTCTATCCACCAGCCGTCCAGAATACTTAAGCTTGGAACAGCGTTCAATGCGGCTTTCATTCCACTTGTCCCGGAAGCCTCGTTAGGAGGCATAGGGGTATTAAGCCACAAGTCAACACCTGAAGTCATTAATTTACCAAGCTCCATATCGTAGTTCTGAAGATATACAATTTTTATATGGCCCTTCAATATCTCTTTTGCTTTAAAAATACTTTTTATTATTTCCTTGCCATCCGTATCCTTTGGATGGGCTTTACCCGAGAATATTACCTGGAAAGGACCTGAACTCTCCGAGATCTTTTTAAGTCTCTCGATATCCCTGAATAGTAAACCTGCACGCTTATAAGAAGTGGCCCGGCGGGCGAAGCCGATTGTCAGATGGTCGGGGTCCAGTTTTTCATCAGATTCACGATTCGCATATTCAATAAGTATTTTCTTGTTAATTGTGTGGGCGTTCCATACTTCAGGGCGGGGAATACTTAAAGCGTGTCTGAGGCTGAAATTGTCCAGTTCCCATCCCGGGATATAATGATCAAAAACTTCTCTGAACGGCTTTGATACCCATGTAGGTGCATGTACACCGTTGGTTATTTCACCTATCCTGTATCCTGTGAACATCAATCTTGATATCTCGGCGTGTTTTTTTGCAACGCCGTTAACGTAGTGGCTTAGATTTAGTGCAAGAAAAGTCATATTAAGTATATTTTTATCGTGGAATGCATCTTTTATATCAGTGAAGCTCCCCTCGTGTTCCAGTACGTGGTTCATCAGGTCAACACAAAAATAATCTTTCATATCAAAGAATTCTTCTCTGTGTCCAAGCACACGGTTGATAAGTTCCATTGGGAACTTGTCATGACCTGCCGGGACAGGTGTATGTGTTGTAAAAATGCATTTTTTTCTTACATTCTCGATATCATAATGGTTGCATGAATCTCTTCCTGCTTTTTCCACTTCTTCTCTCAAAAGTTCAAGTGTCAGCATGCCGGAATGACCTTCGTTCATGTGAAATCTGTCTATCGAATTGTAATCGAGGGTGCGGAGCATTCTGATTCCTCCGATACCAAGTACGACTTCCTGACATAGGCGATAGTGATTGTCTCCTCCATAAAGATAGTCAGTAATTGTGCGATCCCATTCTGTATTTTCAGGAATATATGTATCTAGGAAGTAGACCGGTACTTCGTAACTGTCCATCCCTTTTACTTCATACCTCCATGCCCTTATGAGCACTTTTCTTCCTTCAATGATTACATTGCAGCGTTGGGGTAATTCTTCCAGGAAATCTTCAACAGACCACTGACAAGGTTCTTCCGTTTGCACACCTTGTTCATCGATTATTTGATTGAAATAACCCTTTCTGTGCAGAAGCGTTATGCCGACCATTGGAATCTCCAGATCTGCAGCCGAGCGTATCGTATCACCGGCAAGCACCCCCAGTCCACCGCTGTATGTCGGCATTTCTGCTCTTATCCCGATCTCCATTGAGAAATATGCGATTTTTACCTGATCATTACCCAAAATTCATTTATCTCTATCAGAGGTTTTTAATACATTATATTTATTCCCTGACGGGATGGTATTATAACTGTGTTTAAAGCTGTTTTGACGAAACAATGATTCCGTTATTATCGGCGTAAACATATTCTCCGGGCTGAAATGTGACACTCCCGAATTTTACTTCAATATTTTTATCACCTACTCCCTTTTTTTTAGTCTTCAGGGGTATTGTATTCAAAGCTTTTACACCTATCTGAAGTTTTTCTATTATATCAACATCGCGTATGCATCCGAATATGATAAAACCTTCCCAGCCGTTTTTTAATGCATTCCCGGCTACCATATCTCCAAGTAATGATCTCCTAAGGGAACCTCCGCCGTCAACGACCATTACCTTTCCAGAACCATCGGTAGCCGCTGTTTCTTTTACGACCGAGTTATCTTCAAAACATTTTACTGTGACTATCTCTCCCCCGAATGATTTTTTTCCTCCGTAATTGTTAAATACTGGTTCAACTACTCTGACTAGATCGGGATACTCATCGCAGAGATCCGGTGTTTTATAGTTCATATGTTACCTCTCATGTAATATTAATTCCGGTTTTTGTTCAAGTAGTTTACTCATCAATCTGTTTTTGTTAAAAAGGGTTAAAATGCTTAAATTTTTAGATATCAATAAAAATTTTTTTGGTTTACAATTAATATCAGGAGGTAAAAGATGGCTAGAATAAAATATATTGAAGAGGGCAGCACCTATGATACTGAAATAGCGGAATCCTACGAAAGGATGAAAAAAAAGAGGGGTAAGGTCACAAATATTTATAAAGCTCTTGCCCATAAACCGGCAATATTAAAAACAATAGGACCTTTTGTTGCGGCTGTTCAGAAACCTGATGAGATAGATGAAAAACTTAAAGAAAGAATAATACTCCGGGTTTCTAAAATTAACGGCTCTGCATATTGCTGTAATGCGCATGAACAGATCAGTAAAAAGATCGGATTTTCAGGTAAAGAAATAGAAGAAATATTTTCGAACCCTGAAACGGCTGATATAAGTGACAGACAAAAAGCCGCTCTTCGTTATGCTGAAGCACTTACACGTAATCCCGGGAAGATAAGTGACGAGGTTTTTGAAGACCTGAGGAAATATTTTACAGAATCACAAATTGTTGAGATCACGGCTCTCGCCGCTCTTTATAATATGATAAACAGGTTCAATGAGGCTCTTAAACTTGATCCCGAAGAATATTGAAAACGGGGATTGGTCATTTTTCAGACTTTTCTCCGTTTAATGTCCTGTCAAGAAACTCATGCAGCTGAATCATCTGGTCATATCCGAGCTTCTGGCCGGCTAAAGCTATCGAATATGCACATATGATCATAATTACCGATACCGGTATTAACCAGAGAGCATACGGGTACATCCCCAGACTCCATTGAGCTCCTCCCCAGACAAGTCCCACAAGACCCGTAAATACTGAAAGTGCATAAAAGCTTGCGAACATCGTCCATACCGCAGGCATTGGTCCCATTATACATCTGAGCACCGAACAACCGTCATTATTACCGGATCTTTCGACTTCAACAGTAAGCTGTGGAGACCAGTAATGCTGTTCGTGATCGGGTATTTGTAGTACTGCATGCGGGTCGAGTACTTTACCGGAACATTGGGTATCCGGTCTTGAGAGCTCCTCTCTTATCTTTTTTAAAACTTTTTCAGGTGACAGTCCGACTTTAACTTCAAATCTGGGACGAATTTCAATTCTTTTCACTTTCCAGGATTATATATTAAAACAGTATGTGGTGGAATATAGCTTTAAAGACCGAATCGAATAATTCTTTGAATTATATTATTGCTTCATTGACAGTGAGCCGTCTTTATATTTAACTCAGGGAATAAACGGGTTTTCGTATCAATTTAATTTTTTCTTTTCGTAAACCACTGTGATGATCAACGTTAATGCGGTAATAGGTGTTACGAACAAGAACATCACATCGCTGAATGCAGGTAGAATGTCGTGTTCCCGGGCTCTGAGAATCAAATAAGTTGTGTAGCAAATGTAATAAGCTATAAATACGAACCCCTCCCATCTCGAAATCCTGAACCCGGTAAAGAAAACAGGTAGACACGCCACTGATACTGCGGTCATGAAAGGGATATCGAAATATATAGCTGATGATGCTGCATTCACACCTTTTTGTGATACCAGAGCGCTGATACCAACTACTGCAAGTATGTTGAATATATTACTTCCGATAACATTCCCTACAGCTATATCCCGCTCACCCTTGATCGTTGCCATCACGGAAGTCGCAGCCTCCGGGAGAGATGTTCCTGCAGAAACTATAGTCAGTCCTATTATAAGGTCGCTTACACCCATACTGTTTGCAATTTTGACGGCGCTTTCCACAAGCCATCCTGAACCTAGTACCAATGTTCCCAATCCTGTGATTACCATTATGATGTAGAGCAATATCCGGCAATTTCCATTTTGTATACCGCCGTATTCCTTTTCATATTCTGCCTTTACCGTTTCGGGTTCGTCTCTTTCCTGATAGAAGGCGAAAAAAAGATATATGATAATTCCACATAAAAGGACAGCTCCCTCAGCACGCCCTACAGTACCGTCAATTGCCAGTACAAACAGAAGGGCAGAAATTATGATCATGATCGGCACATCTGTGCGTACAAGCTTCTGGGCGACATATAGCGGGGCAATAATAGAAGATATTCCAAGTACAAAAAGTATGTTGAATATATTACTTCCCACAACATTCCCAAGTGCTATGTTAGCACCTGCATCAGGATGAAGGGCGGAACGCACGCTTACAGCGAGTTCCGGTGCGCTTGTTCCGAATGCTACAATTGTGAGTCCGACAATTAGCGGAGATATTCCAATCAATGCTGCAAGTCCGGATGCCCCTCTTACAAGCAGTTCTGCTCCGGTTATAAGCAATACCAACCCGGATAAAAGTAATATAATTGTAATTATATCAATGACTTTACTCCGCTGAAATGTTTTAACTAATTATCGTTTGTGAACTGAATTGAAATTTAAAGATCGTTTGTCGGCAGTGGTGTATTAGCAGTCAGGCTTTTTCAAACATGAATAGATTACCCACTTCCCTGTTTTGCTAATCCTGTTTTGATACGGTCAATATGACGCTGTAGGTATGGTGAGAAGTATCCGTCATACCTCTCCCATAGCTCGGGTAACCGCCAGTCATTCCTGGTGAATGCACCACGACACTCCGGTGTACCACAGCCACAGGAGAATTCATCAAATGCACTCGAATCACTCATGGCATAGTCGAAACAGATCTCTTCCCCTCTGGATATATTCCTGATCGCTACAAGTACTATATGACCTGAAAGACCCGAATTCGGATCGCAGGAATGATTTACCCAGTCTGCAGGGCCCTCTTTTGAACTTAAAAGGAAGTGATTATCCTCAACCTGAAGTATGAGCCGTCTTTTCTCCATAGGCAGATCGGCTGTCTGTTCAACTGTTATTACCTCACCACCCCATATCGCGATCAATTCATCTTTTTGAAATGAGGATAGCGCAAATACACCCCTGCCCCCCTTTCCTGCAATCTTTCTACCCTCGGCTTTTGGAGAAAGAAAACATGTAGGTCTGCTATTCATTTCGGGCGTCTCCTGGTAGTTTCACTCTGTCCTTATTCGTTTGATAGGAATTTTTGCTCTGAGATCATACAGGTCACGCCTCATGTCGTACATAGGACGAACAGAGCCGATTTCATTTTGCTGGCGAAGATTTGAAAGATCAAGATCTGAAATCACGACGGTTTCTGCGTTGGGTTCTGCTTCGCCGAGTTTTGCTTCCATGGGAAAAGCGAAATCACTTGGTGTGAATATCGCGGATTGTCCGTAATTTATAAGATACGATCTAATCGATGGTAAATTGCCTACATTCCCGGACAGAACAACGTAAACCGAATTTTCAACTGCTCTTGCCTGGGCAGTGTAGCGTACCCTGTAATATGCTTTTCTTTCATCCGTACTAAAAGGCACGAACAGGATCTCTGCACCACTGTATTTAAGTAATCTGCTGACCTCCGGAAATTCTATGTCGTAACAGATTTGAATTGCTATCCTCGCATAAGGTGTGTCAAATACTTTTATATCCCTGCCAGGGTTTATTCCAAAATATTTTCTTTCTCCAGGTGTGATGTGAAGTTTATCCTGAGTGTATACATTTCCTGATGGTGTAAACAGATGGGCAACATTGTAAAGTCTGCCATCACGCAAAACCGGATGAGAACCCGCTATTATATAGAGACCTCTTTCAGTGGCGAATTTTTTGAAAAGATCCAGATATAAAGGTGTAAGCTCTGCCAGTTTTCTTGTGGCCTCTCTTGAATCCATGTCAGGTGGCATGGTTGAAAATAGCTGTGCTGTGAAGAGTTCAGGCATCAGCAGAAAATGACAGTTGTATTCATCAGCAGTGTCTACAAAGAATTCCACGATTTGCACAAATTCATCCCACTTCGAGATCTTTCTCATAAAGAACTGCGAAGCACAAACCCTGATTTTCCTTACAGGCTGGCGTATCGGCGCCGCGGATATCTTATGCCGTTTTGGATTATAATCGGGATTGCTCATTTCGAGTACCGTGCAGTAATTGAGGCTTGAATCATCGCCGACGAAATCAAGGAGCACTTTTTTAACTTTATAACCGGCCTTGATATGTGTATTTAAAGCAGGGTCTTTGATTTTGCCATTCAATACGGAATCCACATATTCCTCGGCGGTCATTTCACCAGCATATTCGCTGTAACCTGGTAAACGGCCGTAAGCTACCATCCTTCTTAGGTTGTAACGCTTCATCAGCTTCTTTCTCTGAACATACAACCTGGAGGCAAAACCGCGACCTCTGTATTCCGGGTCTACTGCTATATCAGCTCCGTAGAGGGTATCACCGCTGGGGGTATGAGTTCTGAAAGTGCCACTTCCGGTAAGTTCCGAATATGTGTAATAACGTGCTTCCGGATCGAGTTGTACTATAATTGATGTTGCGTATGCTACTACTGTCCCGTCTATTTCCGCTAGGAACTGCCCTTCAGGGAAGGCATTGAACTGCATAGTGTATACACGTGTGTCGTACTGTTCATCCGGGGGGTAATCAGGGTAGGCCGCTTTATGACATCTGACTATTTCTTTAATGTCATTTTCTGTCCACTGACGTATTCGAACCTTTTTATTTTTTGGCATTGATGAGTCTGATAGCACCTCGCCACTTTATAATAGCGACTGAAAAAACAATATTAACTTTAACATACCATCATATCGACGTAATAATATTGTTGTAATTGCATTTTTTCAATATATTTTTCAGGGTTGCCATAAATTATTTATTAACGGCAGGTATGACCTCATTTACAAGTAACTTCATACTATTTTGCCATTTTTCCAGTGGGTCCCATTCATGTCCCATCACAAGTAGAGTACCGAATCCACCTACGTAATGGGAAAGCTCTTCTATCCTGTTTTTTACATCATCGGGGCTTCCCACGATCCAGAGATTATCGATCATGTAATCTATGGTAACATCTGCATCTGACATTGATTTATCCGTCTTGAAAATGCCCAGGTTCCCCCTGATCATGGGTACCATTTTAAAGAAATAATCTGAAAAATCTCTTGCAAGAGTTCCTTCTTTAACTTCCTTTCTTGCCTTTTCTGTCGTTTCAGCTACGTAAACATCCCTTGCAATTCTCCACTTTGTGCGGTCAGCGACCTTTCCATTTTTCTCAGCACCTTCTTCGACGGATCTCCAGTGTGATTTAAGTACATTCTTCGGGACGAAATTGATGCTCATCGGTATCCAGCCCCTTTCCCCGGCTATCCTGAGGGTGCCGGAATTCTCGCTAATACCGGCAACAGCTATTGGCGGGTGTGGTTTCTGGAAAGGTTTGATGTGAACTCCGAGACCAACATCGCTCTGCGGTTCCGGAACTTTGAATTTCCATCTTTTGTTCTGATATATTCCGGGTCTGGGATTATTCCAGAGATTAAGTATGAAGTCCAGTGAATCATTGGTAAGATATCTCTGTTCACCTGATGACGGGTCGATTCCGAAAGCGTCGAAATCACCAATGAAACTACCAGCACCTATGCCCCAGTAAAAACGCCCCTTTGCTATGTGGTCGAGAACTGCTATTCTGTGGGCAAGGACGAACGGATCATGATCAGGCAGACATGAAACACCTGTGCCGAGTATTATATTTTTTGTATGTGCTATGGCATTTGCGATGAAGATATCGGGAGCGGGTATGTTTTCCCAGCCTGCTGTGAAATGTTCACCTATCCAGGCTTCACTGAAACCGGCCTTGTCAAGGAATTTAATCTGATCCAGATCATGCTGGAGAGTTCTGCTCAACTCCGATCCGGCGGGATGGAGGGGCATTGTGAAATAGCCGATATCCATTAAAATGTCACCATATACTTTAACACATGCTGGATATTACCATATTGGATTTCATCTACAAAATTATATTTAGACTGCCATACATATTTGATATTTTTCCTGAATATCATTAAAATAGGTTAAAAATTTTACGGAGGTATTATATGAAATATTTTGGTCTAGTGCTATTACTATTACTATTTACAGCCTGCCCCTCGGAGAAGGGAAAAGAAAAACCCTCTGAAGAGGATTCCATGAATAATGCAAAGGAAATGACTGCGGAAAAAACTGCAGATGAGGGTGAAAGTACAATTAAAACAGAAGAAGTAAATTACACTGCAAACGGTGTTGACCTCAAAGGATATATTGCCTATGATTCGGCTATTGAAGGGAAGAGACCCGGAATAATAGTTGTTCACGAGTGGTGGGGGCTGAATGATTACGCCAGAAAGCGTGCAAGAATGCTCGCCAAGCTGGGTTACACGGCCTTTGCAATAGATATGTATGGAGAAGGCAAGAACACCGAGCATCCTGAAGATGCAAAGAAGTTCATGATGCAGGTTATGGACAATATCCAGGAAGGAGAATCCAGGTTCAATGCAGCGCTTGATCTTTTCAAACAGCATCCAACCGTAAACCCTGAGAAGATAGGAGCTATAGGTTACTGCTTTGGTGGAGGAATTGTACTCCACATGGCAAAGATCGGCACTGATCTCGATGGTGTGATGAGTTTCCATGGTGTGATACCGACCATGTATGCACCGAAACCGGGTGAAGTAAAAGCCAAAGTACTTGTTGCACAGGGTGACCAGGACCAGTTCGTAACGCAGGAAACAATGGATGAGTTTAAAAAACAGATGGATGCTGCTAAAGCTGACTATAAGATTAATATTTATGAAGGAGCTTCACACAGCTTCACGAATCCCGATGCGGATAAGTACAGCAAAGACCTCCCGATAGCTTATAATAAGGAAGCTGATATGAAGTCATGGGAGGACATGAAGGAATTCTTCAACGGGGTTTTCGGTAAATAACCTGATTAATATAAAGTGATAAATAAAAAGCACCTGTATGTTACAGGTGCTTTTTATTATCTGAATGGTTTTCCAAATTTGATCAGCTGACTTTGGGTCTTACCTTTTCAACAAAGAGCTTCATCGACCTCATAGCTTCTTCGTGTGGTATTCCCGGGAACTTAAATCTGCATATCATTTCAGTTGTAGGAGTTTTTTCCTGATATTCCTTTATCTGCTCTACGCATTCTTCAGGAGTTCCGAATATTGTCTGTTTTCTGGCAACATCATAAATAACGGGGTTTTTGGGATCCGTGATCAGATTTCCCTGTTCATCAACCATCGATCCCCATGATGCATAACCCTTTGCTGTGTATGTAACACTTTCCTTTATATCTTCCCATACATCATCCGCTTTTTTATTCGAAATATAAATTTCTCTAACAAGCGGTTTCTCGATTTCGACAGGGTTTCTGCCGTATTCACTGATGAAAGTAGAATGCATATCAAAAAGTGCTTTTACGATCGGTAATACACCTATAGCCGGAATAAATAGCGATGCCCCGATACGGGCAGCTCTCCTGATGGCTGGTTCACTGAAAGCACCGATGGTCAAAGGGATCGGTTTCTGAACAGGTTTGGGGGTAATGTTAACATTTGTGAGTTTATAGTATTTACCGTTATATGAAAACGTTTCGTCCGACCATGCTTTATGAAGTATTTCCAGGCTTTCCTCAATCCTGCCTTTTCTCTCTTTTAATGACCTGCCAAAATTATCGAACTCTTCCTTACGGTATCCAAGTCCAAGTCCGAGTATGAATCTACCTCCTGATATAAGGTCAACCACTGCTGAATCTTCGGCTACTTTTACAGGGTCGTACAGCGGCATTAGCAGTATTCCTGTTCCAATACGTATTTTTTTCGTTCTGGCTGCTATGGCTGCCGCAGTAGGCAGCGGGGAAGGACAGTAACCGTCGTCAAGAAAGTGATGTTCTGTCAGCCATGCTGATTCAAAACCCATCTGCTCAGCAGTTTCAATTTCATTGAGCATTTCTGAATAAAGCTCCCTGTGCGGTCTGGGTTTATGTGGTGGTGACTGTAAACTGTAATAACCTATACCGAATCTCATAAAGTTATTCCTCCTTAAATATAATCTTCAGATCTTTCAGGATTTTTCCCTGTCCCATGTATCTTTTGTGATTCCCTGTTGTCTGAGCTTGTTTTTTTGTGTTCTCTGAGTCCCGGTCTTTGGGAAAGACCTTACAAATCTTATAAATCGGGGAAGCATGAATTTTGGCATATTCGGTTCAAGAAATTCTATCAGTTCCTCCGGATCAACTGTTTCACCCGCCTTTGGTATTACCAGGATCATAACTTCATCTTCAGCATAACTTCCGGAGTCCGCCTTAACCCCGATCGCGGCTGACTCATCGACCTGAGGGTGAGAGTTTACTATTTTTTCTACCTCGAAAGAGCTTATATTCTCACCCCTTCTCCTTATATAATCTTTTACACGATCGACAAAATAGATATACCCGTCATTATCTATCCACCCCGCATCGCCGGAGTGGAACCAGAAATTGCGGAAATCCTCAACTGTTTTTTCAGGCATCTTGTAATAGTAATGAAGCATTATATTCGGAATACGTGGACGAACAAGTATTTCACCAACCTGTCCTCTCTGTAACTCTTCATCTGTTTCAGGGTTTGCGATAATAATTTCATAACCAGGGGCTTCTTTCCCACATGAAGTAACCCTGAATGCTTCACCGGGGCGCATCCATGTGCACTGCCCGATCTCTGTGAGCCCATAACCTTCCATGAATTTGATATTGAACCTTTCCATGAATTCTTCAATAATATCATGCGGAGCGGGAGAACCCAGCACGAGTTTGACTTTATGCTGCTTTTCTTCCGGCACAGGTGGTGTGTTCCACATAAAATAGGAAACAGTCCCTACTATGTTGAATTTTGTCACTCCGTGGTCTACCATCCATTTCCAGAAGTTCGATGCGCTGTATTTTTCTTCAACTACGGTTTTAGCTCCCATGATTAGGGCAGGATAAACTGTCATGACCATTGCATTTGAATGAAATAGGGGCAGGCATGTAAAGCACGTATCATCAGGACCTACATCCATTATCTCGGCATAATTCCTTGCACTGCTGTAATCGGCAGCCGAGGGACGCATTACACCTTTCGACCTTCCCGTTGTTCCGGATGTATACATTAGTCTCGCATAATCCATAAAAGTTACTTTTACTTTAGGCTCTGAAGAACTAGCTGAATTTATGAATTTCGAATAGGGGACCATGTCCCTGAATTTATACCCGTGGTTATCAAATTTTTCTCCACCATTCCTTGTCCATACGATTATCTTCTCAAGTTTTGGTATTCTTTTAGCGATCGGCACCATCCTGTCGAGATATTCTTCCGCAATAAAAAGAACCTTTGCGTCAGAACTATCTATAATGTATTGAAGAAAGTCCATTCTGTACTGTGTATTGATCGGAACCATTACGGCACCTCTTTTCAGAATGCCGAACCAGGTTATCACGTAATCATCGGAATTGGGCATGTATACAGCTACTTTTTCGCCCTTATCGACCCCGATATTTATAAGTGCATTGGCTATTTTGTTCGAAAGCTGGTTTGTCTGGTAGAAGCTTATGGGTTTTTTATAACCGAACTGTAAGAACGGTTTCTTTCCGAGTTTTTTGGCCTGGTCTTTCAGTACTTTAGGAAGAACCCAGTTCTTTCTATCTGATTTCAGGTACCATTCGACGTCGAATTTCCTATTCCTCTTGTACTCGATCGGATGATTAAGATCTCGCAGTCCTTTCCTGGTTTTGTCTCTGGACATTTGTTTGCACCTCTAGAAGTAGTTCAATCTAAATTAGTTTGTCAGTAAAAAATTGTCAAGGATGAATACCGGATCGCGAATTAATGTCTGTTTATAAAGATACTAATCTAAATAAAGGCATTTTCGGTCGGCAAAGCAATGACTATTTCAAGATCCAGTACTTTAATTAACCTCTTTCTTCCATCATTAAAAATTTTGTCCATGCCCCCGAATCCGGATTTTTCCAGTGCTTTCATCCCGGCATCAGTTATGTATTTTTCTGCAACCAGTCTTATGGTTATTATCCCGGCATCGTCTCTTCCATGAATAAGGGATTTGCTTAAAACCAGCGCGTGGGATCTGATCTTTTCATGCTCTCCGGATGACCCGTTCGAATGCAGCAACCCTGTTATATCGCCCGGGTATGTCGGAGCTGAATGGCTCCCGTTGTTCATTCCTATATGGTAGGCCAGCGGGATGTGAGAACTTATCTGCCCCTCGGCAAGGGCTTTGACTGCACCACCATATCCTATAAATCCTGATCCCGGGTCGTGATGCACTGACGCATCGTTGAGAGTACTTATCTGAAGCCAGCTGAAGTCAACTAGACTCAAATTCTTTTCAAAAGTACCTTCAATTTCCCGGCTTGGAACTAAATCATCGAATGTTTTGCCTTTTTCACCAAGTAGTGATCTGTCAATATTTTTATATTGAAACGGGATAATGTCAGGAAATGAAAGATCTATAGCGTCGGGCTGACGTGCGGTCGTGTCATACCTGTTGTACTTTTGTCCCTTTTCGGCCCTGACCAGCACCTCTCTTGCAAATTCAAGAACCACACCCTCGTTCTGGTTGTAAAGAGTGGTTTTCACCTGAACTGCACCGTTACTTGTGGAGTCCTTGAGGAATTTTTTACCAAGCACTGTCGATCTTCCGTAAACCAGGTCTCCTTCGAATGCAGGTACACCGTACTTAAGGTTTTTATAAGAAAGGTTGGCGATGGCGTTGAATGATATATCATGTACACTCAGTCCGAAACCAATATTGAAAAGGTAGCCCTGACTTATCATTGAAGTTTTGTCTATCCCGTATTTTTTCTTTTTAAAATTATTATCCGGGTCTTTAATTCCAAGTTTTTGTGAAAGCCCGGGGTTGGATCCCAGAAGAAGTCCGTCTCTGAATTTCTTTATATATTCACGGTTTCTGAAAGTAGTTAACTGAACAGCGCCATGATGATATGTATCGCCTTCTTTGAAATCACCGATAAATCTCGAAGAAATCTGATTCTCCCTTTTCAAACTAGATCTCCCGATAAATATATTAGGTATTTAAATTTAAAGATAATCGAAATGTTCCCGGTATTGCAATATTATTCTTCTTCCGAGTTGTCTCCGGTCTTCACTTCCCTCTTTTTGCCGAAGATGGAGGCGACTATTATTCCAATTTCATAAAAGATAAGAAGAGGTACAAACATAACCATCATGGAGATTATATCAGGAGGGGTTAAAGCAGCTGCAAAAACGGCAAAAATGAAAATTGCATATTTCCTTTTTTCTTTTAACCATTTCGTTGTGACCAGTCCGAATCTTGCCAGTACGAATATAACTATCGGAAATTCAAAAACTACACCAAAACCTACGGTAAGGGTCATAAGGAATGATAATGCTTCACTTATAGAAGGGAGTGCCTTTACATATTCAGAAGAATATTCGCCGAGCAGGAACCTCAGGCATTGTGGTGCAGCTATGTAGTAGCAAAAGGCGGCTCCTATAATAAAAAAGACCGTACCTGATATTATAAACGGAACAACTATTTTCTTTTCATGTTTGTAGAGAGCCGGGGATATAAAGCTCCACAGCTGATATAGCAGAACAGGGAATGCAAGTATAAAAGAGGAGAAAACGGACACTTTAAGATAAGTCATGAAACCTTCAGCCGGGCTAGTGAAAATCATAAAGCTGTTCTCGGCGAGATTCCTTCGTATAGGCATCATGAGAAAGTCGAATATTTGTCCTGAAAAGATATATGAAGGTATAAAAAACACAGATATCGCTATAATACTGTATATAAGTCTCTTCCTGAGCTCCTCAATATGGCCTAGAAATGACATTCTGCCTTCATTAATCATGGTTATACCCGCTCTAATAATGTTTATATATAAATACGCAATGTTTTGTACTATCAGATTGAATAATCTATGGTATCAAATTCTAAAATCGGTGTCTTCTGTTTCATTTTTGGCCTTTTTGTCTCTTTTCTCCCTGCCGAAAACCGCGGCGACTATAATCCCTATTTCATAAAATACAAAAAGAGGGACAAGCATGAACATCATCGAAAGTGCGTCTGTCGTCGGTGTTATAGCAGCCGCTACCACAGAACTGAGAAGCATTGCATATTTCCTTTTGTCCCTGAGCCATTTACCTCCAACGAGTCCTAGCCTTGCCAGTACGAATATTATGAGAGGGAACTCGAATACTACGCCGAAACCGATCATGAGCGACATTAGGAAAGACAGAGTTTCTCTCATTGACGGGAATGCCTTTACATAAGAGGATGAATATTCACCGAGAAGGAACTTTAGCCCGCTCGGAGCAGCAACATAATAGCAAAATGCGGCCCCGATAATGAAAAACAGGGTACCAAATATTATAAAAGGTATGACAATTTTTTTCTCGTTTTTATATAATGCGGGAGAAATAAAATTCCAGAACTGGTACATAATAAAAGGGAATGATGCCACAAAAGATGCGAATAGAGAAACTTTTAAATAGGTTACGAATCCTTCAGCAGGGTTTGTGAATATTATATAACTGTCCGGGGGGAGATTGTTCCTTATGGGCGACATAAGAAAGTCAAATATCCGGGCTGAAAAAAGGTATGCGGGCATGAATATCAAGGCGATAGCAATACCACTGTAGAGGATTCTGGTTCTAAGTTCCTCAATATGGGTTAAAAATGACATTCTGCCTTCATTATTCATAATAAAAAGGTAAGATTAACTGTACGGTTAATTAATAACAATCTTGTGAAATGTAGCCAAAGGTAAGGGTTTATCGGATTGACAAAAGATTAAGCTCAAATATATTTTATGCCTTGTTAACTTTTACCCAACAGCGGAGGAAAAATTGAAAATACTAGTAACTGATGGATTATCAGAAGATGGTTTGGCATTGCTGAAATCAGCTTCTGAAATAGAAGTTGAAGAAAAAAAGGGTATTTCCAAGGAAGATCTTGCAAGGATCGTATCAGAGTACGACGGTCTTATTGTAAGAAGTGGTACAAAAGTTACAAAAGAAATAATAGAGGCTTCCAATGGTTCTTTGAAGATTATAGGACGTGCAGGGATCGGTGTCGACAATATTGATATAGAGACTGCTACCAAGAATGGTATAGTCGTAATGAATACACCGGAAGCCAATGCTATCACCACTGCAGAACACACCATCACTCTTATGATGTCTCTCGCCAGGAACATACCACAGGCACACGCTTCGGTAGTAGCCGGAAAATGGGAGAGAAGTAAATTCAAGGGTACCGAATTATATGGAAAGACAATTGGTTTTATAGGTTTGGGCAATATAGGTAAACTGGTGGCAGAACGTGCTATCGGGCTGAAGATGAGAGCCATCGCATATGACCCTTTCCTTACACAGGAAGCTGTATCAAAACTAGGTGTTGAACTTGTCTCTCTCGAAGAACTGCTTAAAGAAGCAGATGTAATATCGGTTCATACCCCTCTTACTACAGATACAAGAGACCTTATAAATAAGGATACATTCGATAAGATGAAAGACGGCGTAATGATAGTTAACTGTGCAAGGGGCGGGATCATTAACGAAGCTGATATTTCAGAAGCGATTGATAATGGTAAAGTTGCAGGGGCGGCATTTGATGTCTATACCTCCGAACCTCCTAAAGAGGATAATCCGTTATTGAAAGTTGCCGGGAATATTGTTCTAACGCCGCATCTCGGTGCTTCAACCGAAGAAGCACAGAAGAAAGTTGCGGTTGCTATGGCCGAACAGATAATTGACTATGCAAAAAGCGGTATAGTAAAAAATGCTGTAAATATGCCTTCTCTCAGTTCGGAACAGCTTTCTTCACTTAAACCTTTTCTTAATCTTGCCGAGAAAATGGGAAGTCTGCAGGGGCAGCTCTGCAAGGGGCCGGTCGAGGAAATTGAGATCGAGTATGAGGGAGAAGTATCTGAACTTGATACAAGCCCTCTTACCGTAGCAGCATTAAAAGGGTTCCTGACGCCGATTATGGATGTGGTTGTTACATATGTCAATGCACCCGTAATAGCAAAAGAACGAGGGATAAAAGTTGTTGAATCAAAATCCTCCGAATCCGAGGATTATAACAGCCTGATAACGATCACGATCAAAACTCCCGAGGGTGACAACCAGGTCTCCGGTTCAATATTCGGCAGAGAGGAAGTACGTTTTGTGAAACTGAACGGGGTATCGATAGATGTTATCCCCCAGGGGTTCCTCCTTGTAAGTGAAAATTACGACAAGCCGGGATTTATCGGGTCTATGACCTCACTGCTGGGTGAAAAAGGTGTCAATATTGGTCTTATGCACCTTGGAAGAGAGACTATAGGTGGAAGGGCCATAGTATTTACAAACGTTGATTCTCCTGTTTCTCCCGAACTTATAGAAGAGATCTCAAAACTGCCGGATATCATTTCTGTTACACAGGTCAAGTTTTAATGAACAACTATTTAAGTTTGCCCCAGGGGGTAAAAGATTTCGGACCCCAGAGAGCGGAGGAACTGAAAAGAGTCGAAGAGAGTCTTCTTGAAGAATTTTCCCGCTGGGGTTACAAGAGAGTTAT
>Ga0102952_1000073_pt1 | contig 57420 bp, 46 predicted proteins | sample SalPon2A_C_D1_MG_FD_78506 | JGI IMG/M metagenome (GOLD analysis project Ga0102952, IMG submission 78506) | Soil microbial communities from South San Francisco under conditions of wetland restoration - Salt Pond MetaG R2A_C_D1_MG | ecosystem: Environmental > Terrestrial > Soil > Wetlands | place... | reverse complement strand
GGGATAATATAGGTCAGCAGGCTCACGAACAGGATGAAGGAGACCATGATCACCAGGGCATGGGGAAAACGTTGCATACGGTGGTTTGTATTGGTCTTCAATATTAACTAATAAATCGATATGAAGGTTACCCCCGTACATCTTACAGGAAATGAGCGGATCCCTTTGGTTTCATTCCTGGATGGTAGTGGTTGAAACCCCTCCGGCTCAGGCGGTGTGCCTGAGCCACCCCCGATGCTCGTGCACACCGCCGGAATGTCAAATGTTATTCGAAGGAACGGCAAACCATCCCCATACCAGGGTACCAGCAGGAATCAGATCAGTGGGGTAGCCGGTCCCTCACCAACCCATACACGAAGGTGCCCAAAACGGCAGAAGCAATCACAACCAGGATAGACCAATACCCTGCGCCCAGCAAGGTAAACATAGGCCCGGGACATGCGCCGGCCAGTGCCCATCCCAGCCCGAAGACGACCCCTCCGTATAGGTATCGGGCAAAACTCCTTTCTTTGGGCTGTAACTGAATGGTCTCACCATAAAATGAACGCCATTTGCGCCTTTTGATAAGCTGTACCGATAGGATGCCTACCAGAAGGGCAGACCCCATAATCCCGTACATGTGGAACGAATCAAAACGAAACATTTCGTAGATCCTGAACCAGGAAGCCGCTTCCGATTTGTACATCACAATTCCAAAAAAGATGCCGATAACCAGATAGATACTTGTTTTCATATGCTAAAAAATTAAAGGGAAAAGCAGATAGATCATCAGCATGCCGCCCAGAAAGAATCCGATAACAGCGAGCAGGGAGGGGAATTGAAGGTTGCTCAGTCCGGAGATGGCATGCCCGGATGTACATCCTCCCGCATAGCGCGCCCCAAAACCGATCAGGAATCCTCCGGCCACAAGCAGCGGCAGGCTCTTAAGATGGAATAGCGCCCCCGGGGCGAACAACTCCTCCGGCAGGTAGGCGGCGCCGGCACTTTGAAAACCCAGTGATTTAAGTTCGGCAATGGTCCTGGGATTGATATCAACTGCCGTTCCGTCCGACAATAAATGTGCTCCAATGAACCCCCCTGCAATGGTCCCAACTACCACGATGAGGTTCCATCGCTGCTCTTTCCAGTTGAATCTGAAAAGTTCGGATTTCTTACCGGCTCCGCAAATGGTGCACAGGGTCCGCAGGTTGGACGACATCCCGAAGTTCTTCCCCACCAGCAGAAGGATGAACATGGTGAGGCCAATCAGGGGCCCCGTAACGTACCAGGGCCATGGTTGTAGTATATATTCCATAAAAGTTAGAATTAATGAGGGATTAAGGTACTGAATTGTTATAAAATCAAGCTGCCTGTGGCATCGCTTACAGGTTACCAGGGTACTGCTGTCCCTCGGGCCCTATACTTCCTTTCCCTTGAGCATTTTGTTCCAGTACAGATAGGGGAGCCCGTATTTTTTAAGGATCCAGAGTCGCCAACTTTCTTTGGAAGAATCGGATATCAATAGCCTTTTCAATTTTGGGTCTGGTGTAAAATGGTTGCCGTAGTCAAATTCGGCCAGTACCATTTTGCCATAATCCGTTACGAGCGGACAGGAAGAGTACCCATTGTAGGATTTGGATCCGATGGGTTGGTTTTTAAGCAAACGTATCAGGTTGTCCACCACTACCGGGACCTGTTTGCGGATGGCGGCACCAGTTTTGGCTGTTGGCAGCCCGGCCACATCCCCAAGCCCGAAAATATTGAGGTAAGTCATATGTTGCAGGCTGAAGGCATCCACATCCAGCCACCCGGCCGCATTGACCAGGGGGGATTTCCTGATAAAGTCAGGGGCAACCGAAGGCGGGGCAGTGTGAAGCATATCGTAATGAATGCCCGTAAGTTTCCCTCTAGTGGTAGTCTGAAGGTCTTTGTGGTTGTATTCCTTAACATGGGTCGCAAAACGGTACCAGGCAATCTGATTTTCCGCATCAATCTCAGCCAGTTCGTAGCCGAAGCGGAGATTGATATCCTTTCGGTCGACTACCTCCATAAGGGTCCTTTTAATTTCAGGAATGCCAAAAATTACTGTTCCCGGGGTGGCGAATACGACCTCGGTATCTTTCCGTACCCCGCTGCGGCGGAAATAACTTTCGGCGAGGTACATGATCTTCTGGGGTGCGCCGCCGCATTTGATAGTAGTTGTCGGCTGGGTAAACAGCGCTGTTCCCCCCTTAAAATTTTTCAGTACTTCCCAGGTATGCTGCGGGTCGGTATAGTTGCTGCAAACGACCCCTTTATCCATGGCTTCGGCCAGGCCGGGTACCAGATCCATGTCATAGGCGAGTCCGGGTGCCACCACCAGGAAATCATAAGAATAATGATTCCCCGACCGGGTTATTACACGGTTTTGATGGGGTTCAAAGGTAAGGGCAAAGTCCTTTATCCAATCAACCCCTGAAGGGATTACCTCTGCCATGGGCTTCGCCGTTTTGCTGAAATTATAGGTCCCGGCGCCAACCAGGGTCCATGCAGGTTGGTAATAGTGGATTTGAGAGGGTTCGATAATGGCTACCTCCAACCGGGGATCCTTTCGCAATAATTGTGCAGCTGTCATTATTCCCCCTGTGCCGCCGCCTATGATGAGTATTTGATAATGTTTTTTCATGATGCCTTTTATTGATGTTTAATAAAGTACCGCCCCCTTCCCGGACCAGTAGTGATAAAGAATTCAGGGCCATTCCAGGGCCCGGTGCTGGAATTGCATCGGGCCATTCGAACGACATTTTGGATCAAAGCAGGGTAGTGGGACATACGTACTCCGTTTTGGGAAGCGCACTGGCCGCCAGGGCCTCAAACCCGCCCCTCAGGTCGGCAAAATGGTCCCAGCCCCTCTGCTTAAGGATGGAAGCGGCGATCATGCTGCGATACCCCCCTTCACAATGCAATACAAAGTATTTGTCTTTCGGGAATTGTGCAAGATGCCTGTTGATCTCATTCAGGGGCACATTCACCGCTCCGATAAGGTGTTCGGAATCGTATTCGCTTTTCCTGCGGACATCAAAGACCAGCGGTTTTTCTGCCTTGAATGCCTCTTCGAATTCGTCGATGGAAACCCGGTTTGCCGTTTCAAACTCTTTTCCTGCAGCCTGCCAGGCTTCGAATCCCCCTTTCAGATAACCAATGGTCATATCATAGCCTACACGCGAAAGACGGGTTATGGCCTCTTCTTCCTTCCCGGGATAAGTGATCAGCAGGATGTTTTGTTTCAGGTCGGGTATCAATTCCCCAACCCATTGGGCGAAATTCCCCTGCAAGCCAATGTTGATACTGTTGGGGATAAACCCCCCGGCAAAATCCTCTGCATCCCGGGTGTCCAACATCAGGGCGCCGCTTTCATTGGCAACCTGCTCGAAGCCATCGGGATCGAGGGCCCTGGTAGCCCGATCCATTACGGTATCGAGGCTCTCATACCCCTGGATATTCATCAATACGTTTTGAGGAAAATAACCCGGAGGCGTAGTGAGTCCCTTGAGCAGCTCCTCAATAAATTCTTTTTTGGTCATATCGGCACGCAAGGCATAATTCACCTTTTTCTGGTGGCCCAGGGTATCCGTGGTTTCTTTGCTCATCATCTTCCCGCATGCCGATCCGGCACCGTGATTGGGATAAACGACCAGATGGTCGTCCAGGGGCAGTATTTTCTTCCTCAGCGAATCATACAGAAGGCCTGCCAGTTTCGTTTCGGTTAGGTCGGCCACTACGTGCTGCGCCAGGTCAGGTCGCCCGACATCCCCGATAAATAAGGTATCCCCTGTAATGATGCCGTGTTCTTTTCCTTTTTCATCGATCAGGAGATAGGTAGTACTTTCCAGGGTATGTCCGGGGGTATGGATTACTTTAACCCGGTAGTCCCCTACCTTGAATTCCTGTCCGTCCTCAGCCACAATGGCCTCATACCCGGGCTTCGCATTGGGCCCGAAAACGATTTGCGCACCTGCTTTTTTTTGCAGGTCGAGATGCCCGCTCACAAAATCGGCGTGGAAATGGGTTTCAAAAACGTATTTAATTTTGGCATGGTCGGCCCTGGCCCGGTCGAGATAGGGCTGTACTTCCCTCAAGGGGTCGAAGACGGCCGCCTCGCCCTTGCTTTCGATATAGTAGGCCGCATGGGCCAGGCAACCGGTATAAATCTGCTCTACTTTCATGATGTTGTGTATTATTTGTTATCTGCAGCAAAAATAACCTGCTAATCCCAGCCGCACAGTGACTTTTGTTACATTGAAGTTTTATTGGTTTGGGATGCGATCCGGGCTTCCGCACCCCTTTCAAATCCGGGGGCCGTACATCGGGCATAGGCCTCGGAGCTGCTGACAAAAAGATTTTCCTTCCCGATCTCCTGCATCAGGCCGCTACTGTAGAGGATATCCCGTACGGGGCCGATCGCGCTGGCTATCATAAGGGTTACCCCCCGCTCCTTCAGGTCCAGGATCAACTGGCGCAGGAGGTATACCGCGCTGCTGTCTGCATAACTGATCCCCTCTGCATTGAGGATCAGGTACTTGAGGGCAGGCCCCTTCGAAGCCATTTGCCGGTGGATCTCTTCCCAGAAGTACGCCTGGTTTCCAAAGAAAAGCTGGCCGTCAAACCGGATCAGCAAAACAGATTCATCGGTTTCTATGTCGGCCCGGAACCGGTCTATATTCCTGAAATACGGGGTGCCTTTTATCTTGCCCAATACGGCAATGTGTGGCCTTGAGATACGATACACCAGTAGGAGCAGGCTAAGGAGCACCCCCAGGAGGATGCCATCCTTAATCCCGAAAATCAGGGTGATCAGGAAAGTGGCCAGCAACAGCAGAAATTCATCCTTCCGGTCCCGGTACAATTCCACCGGGTACTTCAAGTCTATAAGCCCTGAAACCGCTACCAGGATAATGGCCCCTAAAATGGCCGTCGGGAGGTATTGGAAGAGCGGGGTCAGGAACAGCAGGGTCAGTGCGACCATGGCCGCGCTGATCAGGGCGGCGACCCCTGTTTTGGCACCGGCCTGGTCGTTTACCGCGGTCCTTGCAAAACCCCCTGTGGCCGGATAGGAATGGAAAAGGGATCCTACAATATTAGACATCCCCAGGGCCACCAGTTCCTGGCTGGCATCCACCTTATAGTCGCGATGCCGGTCCTCCATTGCTTTGGCTATGGAAACTGCCTCCATAAAAGCGATGACGGCGATGGCCAGGGCGGTAGAAAAAAGTGCGGCAATGGATCCGCCCTGTATAGTCGGTAGTCCGAAACTTGGCAGCCCCCCGGGGACTTCTCCAACGATCCGTACGCCCAGGGTATCCAGCCGGAAAAAGTAAACCCCCAATACACCTAGTACTACCACCGTTACAGAGGCCGGGAATTTCCAGCCCGCCTTTCGGAAATACAAAATGATCCCTGTTGCGGTAATCGCTATGGACAGGGTAATCCAATGGGTTTCCGGAATGGCTTTTAGCAAATTAAAGAGGAGGATATGGACCTGGTTGCTGCCAGCTATATCCACTCCTATGAGGTATTTCAACTGGCTCAATCCGATAAGCAGGGCTGCTGCAGAAGTAAACCCGCTAATTACAGGCCTGGACAGAAAATTTACCAGGAAGCCCATACGGAACAATCCCAGGGTTAGCTGAATGACCCCCACGAAGAGAGCAAGGAGAACGGCCATAGCAATATACTCTTCAGGACCGGCGAGGGAGAGGGCCCCCAGGCCGGCAGCCACAAGGAGCGAATCCATTGCCACCGGGCCAACCGCGAGTTGCCGGGAGGTGCCGAAGATTGCATAGGCCAGCTGGGGGACCAGTGCCGTGTACAACCCATATATTGGGGGCAGACCGGCAATCATGGCGTAGGCCAGCCCTTGCGGGATCAGAAGGATCCCGACCGTGACCCCGGCCGTGATGTCCCCGGTGAGATAGGCCTTTTTATAGGAAGGCAGCCATTGGAGGATAGGAAAAAAACGCCGCAACATAGGCACAGTATTTATGCAAAAATACCGGCTTCACAGCAAATAATCAGTAACCTAGGTTACAGGCCCCTAAAGATCGATGATTTCAATATGACTCCGGTGCAATTTGATTTTTCCCAGTTGCTCCAGTTTTTTCAACAGCCGGGATATGACCACCCGCGAGGTGTGCAGTTCATAGGCGATTTCCTGGTGGGTCTTCCGTATGCCTTCCTCCCCGGTCACCCGGGACTTTTCTTTCAGATACTGCTCGAGCCGCTCATCCAGTTTCATAAAGGCAATGCTGTCAACCGTATTAAAAAGTTCATTGAGCCGGTTGTGGTAACTTTCAAAAACGAAATTACGCCAGGTCCTGTAACGGGCGGTCCACTCCTCCATTTTGCGGACGGGGATCATAATAAGCCGGGTATCCGTTTCGGCAATGGCCCGGATCTCGCTTCTCGCATCGCCCAGGCAACAGATAAGCGTCATGGAGCAGGTGGTTCCCGGTTCGAGGTAATAGAGCAGTAATTCATCCCCCTGCTCGTCCTCCCTGAGGATCCTCAGGGCCCCCGACAGCAGCAGGGGGATTCCACGGACATAGTCCCCGATATCCATAATTTTGCTGCCCGCCGCGTATTCCTTATATACGCCCACTTCCTCGATCTCCTGAAGCAACTCTTCTTCGAACCGGCGGCCGTAGCTTTCCCTTAAATACTGTTTCATAGTTGAAAGAGGATACACTTCATGAAGGCAAGATAGCACTTATGGGGAAAAGGTAATAATCGGTACCGATCCCGCTATTGGCCCAGGGGTGACGCCTTAAACCCGATCAGTTCTTCGGCCCTGAATTCCACCGAAATCTGAACGGGGTTGCAGCAAACCTCACAGTCCTCCACGTAGTTTTGAACGGGTTCCGACGGATCCAGTAATACAGAGATGGTTTCCCAGCAATACGGGCATTGGAAATGATGTTCAAGCATAGCATCTGATTGAGGAGGACGGGTGACAGCCCGGGTTCCGATCGATAATCCTATATATCGACGTTCAGCAGCTGCCCGGTAAGCTGCAACAGTTGCAGTTCGGCCAGTTTGGCATCGTATTTCGCCAGGCTCTTATTGGTCTGTGCGTTGAGCAGGTTGATCTGCGCCTGCCTGAATTCGATGGAAGTGATCCGGCCCAGCTGGAATTGTTCCCGGGACCGTTCGAAGTTATTCTGGTTCGTGATCACATTTTGTTCCTGGATCCTGAAAATGGTCAGCCTGTTTTCATAGATCGCCAGGGCATTCCGGATATCGCGATCTACTTCCAGGGCTATCTGTTTCCTGAGCAATTGCTGGTTCTCAAAGGCAATTTTCGCATTTTTAACGCGCACGGTAGTACCCCCTCCGTCAAACAGGTTCCAGGTGAGGCTGGCGCCTAAACCCAGGCTATAGGAATTGGTATTCGTCCCCGGGAAGACCGTGCCGGAAAGGAAGGCCGACGGGGCGCTTTGGTTGAGGTTCCAGCCGTATGAACCGGTCAGCCCCACCGTGGGCAGGTAGCCGGATCGGTTCACTTTAATATCGTATTCATTGATGGCCAGGTTCCTTTCGGTCTGCAGGATGGCGACATTATGCTCCATGGCCTCAGACACATATTCGTCCAGTTGGATCTTAGGGATGAACTGGATGATGGTATCCACCTTATAATGCGTGTCGAGCGGCTGATCCAGCAGGACATTCAGGTCACGTTTTGTGTTTTCCAGTTGTTGACGGGTATTCAGCAGGTTGATGCTGTCGTTCGTGACATCTACCTGGGCATTAAGGATGTCCAGTTTGGTGTTTTGTCCGAATTCAAAGGCATATTCCGCCCGTTTGATGCGTTCCCTTGAAATTTGGAGGGCCTCTTCCAAAACCTTTCGGTTTTCGGTAAGCCTGGCAATCTCAAAGTAAACACTGAAAAGTTCCAGAATGGTATTTTCTATCGTCTCCCTGGCCTGCAGTTCACTGAGGTGGTACTCCTCTTTCAGCTGCTTGTAGTTATAGTACCGGCCAAGGCCATCAAAAAGGGTGTAATTCAGGGTGACCCCTGCATTATAACGCTGGCTTTCGGCCTTGCTGATGTCGGCGTCAGGGCGTGGATCCCCGTTGTCCAGGAACTGCCCTGGGAATTCCGTGTTGCTCTCGAGCCGCCCGTAATTGGCACCCGCGTTCCCCGTGAGGGTGGGCAGGTAGCCCGAATTCAGGACGCTTTTGTTGTTGGCTGCAATGTCTACCTGGTTGCGGGCCACCTGGATGCCGAAGTTCCGTTCCAGTGCCAGTTGTACAGCCGCGTCTTTGGACAAGAGAGAGTCCTGGGCCTCTATTTTACTATAAAATCCTGCAAATAGTAAAAGAACCGTAAATAATAATCTCATGAATTTCTATCTTGTAGATCCCCGGATTCGCCGACCAGCTCCTCTTCCATATGACGAGAGCGCTTGCCATTGGCCAGGACAGGGGATTGTTTCTCCAGATGGGCTTCTTCTTTTTGTTCCTTGATGGCGCGTTCCACTTCCTCTTTTGTAATGCTATTACCTGTTTTCAGCCACTTGGCACCCACCTTGACCTTATTATTGAAGGAAAGAAAAATGGGGAGCATCAGGAGGGTTAGCACGGTTGCGTATCCGATCCCATAGGCTATGGAAATGGCCATGGGTTTCAGGAACTGTGCCTGCCTGCTTTTTTCGAGCAACAGCGGGGCCAACCCGGCAATAGTGGTGGCAGAGGTGAGGAAAATGGCCCGGAAACGAGACCGGCCGGCTTCGTAAATAGCATCGTCAAACTTCATCCCGTTACGCAAATTCGTATTGAATTTACTGATCAACACCAGCCCGTCGTTCACCATGATCCCAATAAGGGCGATAATCCCCAGCATGGAAAGGATGTTGATGGGGAAGCCATGGAAGAAGTGGCCCCATGCCACGGCGGTAAGGCCGAAGGGCACCAACAGGATGAGCATCAAAGGCTGGCTGAAGCTCCTGAATGTAAATGCGATGGTAATATAGATCAGGACCAGGACTGTAAAGCCCACCACTCTCAGAGAATTAATCATTTTGTTGGCCTCCCGGTTCTGCCCTTCGTATGAGGCGGTAACCGTAGGATACCTCGAATGTATCTCGGGCATGATATTGTTGCGGATATCGGCCATGATATCGGTGGCACTGGTGGTTTTTTCGTCTTTGATATCAGCCGTAACCTGGATTTCCCGGCGCCCGTCGAGGTGGTTGATCGCCACATCACCGCGCTGAATGGTATAGTCTGCAATTTCTTTAAGGGGGACACGGTCCCCGGATGGGGTATTGATACGCATTTCATCCAGGTCGGTTATAGACGAGCGGTTGGTGCGGTCGTACCTTACCCAGACCCGGATCTCGTCCTGGCCTCGCTGGAACCGCTGGGCCTGGGTCCCAAAGAAACCGGCCCTCACCTGGTTCATTACAGTGCGAAGGTCGAGCCCGAGCAAATAGGCTTTTTCCTTCAGTTGCAGACGGATCTCCTTGATCCCGGCCGGGTCGTTATCAGCCACGTCCTTCAATAAACTATTGTTTTCCAGGGTGGTCTTGAGTTCCTTTTTTGCCGCTTTTAATTCCTGTATGTTGTTCCCGAGGAGGGATACGGATACCGGGCTTCCTCCAAAATTACCCCCCGATCCGTAAATCAGGCTTTCAACACCAAGCACAGGTCCGACCAGATCGCGCAGCCGGTTGGTAACCATCTCGGAAGATATCTCATCGGGGCGTTCTTCCCCCGGCAACAGGTTAATTTCCAGTCTGGCCTTTGAAGACCCCGGGCCAATGACCCGGATCATGTTTTCGAACAAGTCTTCATCCGTACCGGCAAGATATTTTTGAGTAAGTTCGGCGTTCACGATATCTGCCTTGTCTTCGATGTAACTGATAATGGAATCGGTTACCCTTTCGTTAGTGCCATTGGGCATTTGCAATTCCACGTCCACCCTGTCACTGGCTACCCTGGGGAAAAATGCCGTGCGGATGATCCCCCCTCCGATACACCCGAGGGTGAGTACCAGGGCGACCACAAAAAAGGCAAAGGTCAGCACCTTGTGCTCCAGGGCAAATCGCAGGGATGGCGCATAAAGGGTATCCCGCATCCAGGCCATGATCTTGTCGCCGGTCCGGTTAAAGCTTCGCATCTTCTCAAAAACCAGCCCGAGCCCTTTTTTGGGCCTGGTATCCTGGGGCTGCAAGGCCTTGGAATGTGCCAGGTGGGCAGGCAGGATGATCACGGCTTCGATCAGCGAGATGATCAGGGTAAGAACCACAATTACCGACACTTCGCTGAAGAATTCGCCGATCCGCCCGTCCAAGAAGAAAATTACAGAAAAGGCCAGCAGGGTGGTAATGATGGCCGAGAGGATGGGGGGCAACACTTCCAGTGTCCCGTCTACTGCAGCCTGTATGGGGTTTTTTCCCCTTTCGTAATGCTGGTAGATATTTTCGGCTATCACAATTCCGTCGTCCACCAGGATCCCCACCACGATGATCATCCCGAAAAGGGAGAGCACATTAATGGTCACATCAAAGAAGTGGGCAAAGATAAACATGCCAAGAAAGGCGATCGGGAGACCGAAAGCCACCCAGAAAGCCAGGCGGGTATTCAGGAAAAGGGAGAGGAAAAGCAATACGAGGAGCATCCCCATGATGGCGTTCTTTGTCAGCAATTCCGTACGCTGTTTCAGCACCTTGGAGCGGTCGTCCACCGTAGTGAGCTGGACGTTATTATTTTTATGGTTGAAATCCTCAATGTATTCCTTCACCTTGTCGGCCGACGAGACCAGGTCTTCGGTATTGGTGCTGGTGATGGTGGCGTTAACAGCAAGCCGCCCGTTGAAAAAAGTCGCGTTGGGCGTTTCGGAAAAGCGGTCCCGGATAATGGCCACATCCTTCAGCCGGACGGTCCGTCCGGAAGCGTCGGCCCGGATGATCAAATTGGAGAGTTCATCCCCGTAATAAGAGCGGTTGTTCGCCCGGATAAGGTATTCCTCGGCATTTGTTTTGATGTTGCCGCCAGTGACCAGGATGTTGGCATTCCCAACGGCCCGGGCCACCTCATCGAAGGTCATATTATAGGCCAGCAAGTTGTTCTCATTGACCGCAATTTCAATTTCCTCCTGCGGATACCCGGTCATCTCCACTTTGGAAATCCCGTCAATGGCCCGCAGGTCGTTTTCGATCTGCCGGCCGATCTGCTTCAGGGTTACAAGCGGGACATCCTTCCCACTGATCGCAAAACTGATGGTGGGCCGCACCGCCTCCAGTTTAGACACCACAAGGGGTTCCATTCCCGAAGGAAAGGTAGGTACGCGATCGACGGCGTTTTTCACTTCCAGCAACATAAAATCCACATCGCGTCCTTTCTCGATCTCGACATTGATGGACCCGCTGTTCTCCCTGGAATTAGAAGTCACCCGTTCCACCCCTTCCAGGCCCTTCAGGTTATCTTCAATTTTTAAGGTGATCCCCTCCTCCACTTCCTGCGGTGAGGCCCCCGGGTAGTTGATGCTGATAAGGATATTCCTGGAATCCGTTAACGGAAAAAAGGATGATTTCAGGGATTTGGCGCCAAAGATCCCAAATACAATGAACGCGAGGATCACCACATCCACCGCGACATGGTATTTGATGAAATAGGAGATAACGTTCTTCATCTGTTCAGGGTTTGGAGGTTAATTCACCGCGGTTTCCCCGCCTTCCGTACTTTCACCGCCGGCGGACCCGTTGTCTTCATATACTTTTACAAGCATGCCCGCGTAGGCCCCCACAACAGGTTTGGAGAGGATGGTGATCCCATTGGGTACGTCCTTCAGAACCACGCTCTTATCCGTGAAATAAACCGGTTTCACATCTATGAGGTCCAGGATGGAATCCCGGACCACGAAGATCTGGTTGTTTTCCATCAGCAGGCCCCGGTCTACTTCAATCGCATCTGTTTCCTCCCTGGCATTCAGGTTTGCTTCCAGGTACATCCCTTCCTTCAAGCTTGGGTTATGCACCTCGATAAAGGCATTTATGGTCTGGGAATTCTGGTCGACCCGGGCATTGATCCGGGTAACCGTGCCTTTGAAGGTCTTGCTGCCGTCCAGGTTTACCAGCTCAACCTGCTTGCCCACTTTCAGCAGGTCGCTAAAGGTCTTGCTGATGGCTACCTGTAACTCGTATACATCCGGATTGATAAATTCTCCAAGCTTCTGCCCGGAACGGATGAGGGTTCCCTCGGTAACCAGCGCCTCCGTCAGCACCCCGTCAAAAGGCGCACTGATCGTATACTTGGACAACCGTTGCTCCATATTCTTTACATTATAGTAATTGGTGAGGATGCCACGGCCGGTAATAAAATACCGCTCCTTATCGGAGGTCATCTCCGGGAGGGGCGGGGTAGGTTTGTTCATGTCGAATCCCTTCAGGTAATCTTCCCACTTTCCGGAGATCTCCGGGTAATCGAGCCTCAGGTCGGGCATTACAGAGGTAATCAGGTTATACAGGCTGCTCTTGGCAGATTGCACGCTGGCATAGTATTCCGCAGCATCTATTCGGATCAGGGTTTGCCCTTTCCTGTAGTTTTGCCCCGCTTTGAATAACTTGCTCCCGTGGCGAAAGACCCCCTGCACCTCGGCATAGAGCTCTACCCGTTCCTTGGCCACCAGGTTGCCGTTGGCCGGGACAACAATCGGCACCGAGGTATTCTGAACAGTGTCGACAAATACGGTCTTTACCACCTTCGCCGGCCTGGGACGGGGGGTGGTTTTACTTTTGACAATGGCAATAGCACCATATATGGAAGCTACAATCAATAGTACTCCCAATATGGCAAGGGTAATCTTTCTAGTATTCATCCGTTGGTTTAGTAATCTTCACTTAGATTGCAAAACTATCCATTAGTTTAAGCGTGATACGTTAATTAAATCTTAAAACGAACCTACTCCAGGAGCGGGAATGACCCTCAGGGATCGGTAAAAAGATGCTGATTACCAATGAATATTCGCTTAAAGCCGACTATTCCTGTAGGTTTAATTACCTAATTCCTGGAATCACCAAATCCGGTGATGAGAAGGTCCTATCCCCTTCCAGGGACGGAAGTCCCAAAAAAAGGGATGCGAACCCGCATCCCCTTAAAACTAACTATTGAGTGGTACCTGTTGAATTCAATTGTCCGGGTCGTCCTCGAACTTGGTATCGGCCATGCGGGTCCTGGAAAAGTCCACATCCTTGAAATTTTCGCGATCTTCTTTCGAATCGTAGTCGATCACCAAAAATTGGTTCCGGTCCATGGATTCCAGGGTTTTGAAAGAATCAAACTCATTGTTTTGCAGCTGGAGGACTTTCAGGCTGGCCAGTTGTCCGAATGCCTCGGGAATTGCCCCGCCCAGCTTGTTGTTTGCCAGCACCAGCTCTTTAAGCCTGGAGAGCTGCCCCAGTTCGGCCGGTATTTCCCCGTAAAGTGTATTTTCAAAAAGGCCCAGGCTTTCCAATTGGGTTAACTTTCCGATACTTTCCGGAATTTCTCCCCAAAGTTCATTGCTGGACAGGTTGAGTACCTTCAAACCGGCAATATCTCCCAGGCTTTCAGGGATCCGCCCGCTGAAAAAGTTATTGAATGCGGATAGTTCCTCCAGGCCGGCCATTTTCCCTATATCGGAAGGGAGGGTGCCCTTCATTCGGTTCATTTCCAGCTTGAGCACCTTTAGTTTATCCAATTTCACCAGGCTGGCGGGGAATCCGCCTGTGATATTATTGAAGGCCAGGTTGAGTACGGTCAGGTTTTTCAAATCGCCCAAACTTTCAGGCAGGGGCCCCATGAGGTTATTCCTGAACAGGTTGATCTCCACGACGTGGTCTTCGGCAATCCTGATTCCGTTCCATTCCGATGCCGGTTGGCTGAGATCCCATTTCCTCACCCAATGGTAGCCATTGGTGCTTTCAAAAAGGTCTATAAGCGCCTGCTTCTCGGCAGCGGGGATTTTGGCATATGCCCCACTGAAAGAACCGATAACTATAAGGACAAGTAGGAATATCTTATTCATACAACCTTTGCTAAGAGAATATAAAACCCGTAATTCCAAAAATTTCTATTATTACCTACGGAAATTACTTACAGCAAAAGTAGCTACTTGGTCTGATATTTCAATCTTTTTGTCGACAAAATGCCCGTCTTTGTTGTAAAACACGGGAATGATGTGGTGTAAGGTTTACCGATGGGTCAGGATCCGGGCTCCCTGGTGAGTTTTTCCAGTTCCAAACTGAGCCGTTCCCAATCTTTCATCCGGTTTTCAAGCTCCTTTTTGTGTTTCTGGTACTCATCGAAAAAATTTTCCCTGGCAATGGTCTGGTCATAATTCATCAACAGCTCATGATCCGTTTCGGATATGTGCTTTTCCAGGGCGGAGATTTCCCCTTCGAGGGCACTCAACCGGTTCTTCAGGGATTTCACTTTCTTTTGTTGACGGTAATCCTGTTCCGGCCGTTTCCCTTTGCCGACCGCCGAAGAGGGTGTTGTCTTCCTTTCGATTGCCCTGAAATCTTCTGCCTGCCGCTCCTCCAGGTAATAATTGATATCTCCCAGGTACCCCCTGATAGCATGATCCCTGAATTCATAGACCTTGTCTGTAAGCCCCTGCAGGAAATCCCGGTCGTGCGACACCAGGACCAGGGTCCCGTTAAAGTGTTGCAGGGCTTCCTTCAAAACCTGTTTGGAACGGATGTCCAAATGGTTGGTAGGCTCATCCATGACCAGGACGTTGAAGGGTTGCAGCAGCAGTTTGGCCAGGGCCAGCCGGTTTCGTTCGCCGCCGGAGAGTACTTTTACCGGCTTGTGTACATCATCCCCGCTGAAGAGGAAAGCCCCTAGGATATCCCTGACTTTGGCCCGGTTGGATTCATTGGCCGCATCTGTCATGGTATCCAGGACGGTTTTTCCCCCGTCCAGGAATTCGGCCTGGTTCTGGGCAAAATACCCGATCTGGACATTGTGGCCTATTTTGAGGTGCCCCTCATGTTCCAGGTCGCCCACCAGGATCCTGGCCAGGGTGGTCTTCCCCTGCCCGTTCTGCCCCACAAAGGCAATTTTACTGTCACGCTCCAGGAGAAGGTCGATCCCCGCCAGGACCTCCTTTCGGCCGTAACTCTTTGAAAGGTTGCGCATTTCGGCCACTACTTTCCCCGGGGTAACCGATACGTTAAACCGCACCTTCATCACCGAATGGTCTTCCTCATCCACTTCGATCCGCTCCATGCGGTCCAGTTTCTTGATCAGGGACTGGGCCATGGAAGCCTTGGTAGACTTGGCGCGGAATTTTTCTATCAACCGTTCGGCCTGCTGTATCTCCCGTTCCTGATTTTTGCGTGCGTTCAGTTGCTGTTCCCGTATTTCCTCCCGTATGCCCAGGTACCGGGAATAGGGTTGCTGGTAATCGTAAATGCGGCCCAGCGAAATCTCAATGGTGCGGTTTGTGACATTGTCCAGAAACATTTTGTCGTGGGATACGATCATTACGGCCCCTGGAAATTGTTGCAAAAATTGCTCCAGCCAGATAATGGAATCTATGTCGAGGTGGTTTGTCGGTTCATCCAGGAGCAGGATGTCATTCTCCTGCAGCAGGAGCTTGGCCAGTTCGAGCCGCATCCGCCAGCCGCCGGAAAATGTGTCCGTTTGCCGCTCAAAGTCAGCCGGTTTAAATCCGAGCCCTTTGAGGATTTTTTCGGTTTCGCCCTGGTAGCGGTACCCTCCGAGGATGTCGTAACGGTGGGTAAGTTCATTCAGGTCCACCATCAGCTGGTGGTACCCTTCGCTTTCATAATCCTCCCTTTCGGCCAGTTGCTGGTTCACCCTATCCAGTTTCCCTTCCAGGGATTTTAGCTCTCCGAATGCCTGGTAAGCCTCTTCCCGGACGGTACGTCCCTGGACAAAATCAATATCCTGTCGGAGGAAGCCGATCCTGACCTCCTTGTCTGTAGCCAGGGACCCGGAATCGGGTTTCATATCCCCGGCCAGGATCTTCAGGAGTGTGGATTTGCCGGCCCCGTTCCGGCCAATCAGGCCCACGCGGTCTCCCGGATTCAGGCGGAATGCAATCTCCTCGAAAAGGAGATCTCCGGCGAAGGAAACAGAAAGATTGTGGACGTTCAGCATGGATTGTGACCGGGGTTACAAAATGAGAGGATGCAATTAGGTACCTTTGTCAAAATTTGGTGCAAATGTTAAAAAAAGGAAGCAAACTCTACAGCATTTTAACAGGAAGTTGCCCGAAATGCCACGGGGAATCCATGTATATTGAAAAGAACCCTTACCGTCTCGGGAGCCTGTTTAAAATGCACGAGCGATGCTCACAATGCGGGACCCGCTACAAAATAGAGCCCTCCTTTTTTTACGGTGCCATGTATGTAAGTTACGCGTTGGGCATCGCCTTTGCCGTGGCCACCTTTGTGATCGTCTTCCTTATTTTCGGCGCAAGCCTGGTACCTACTTTTATGGCCATTGTTGGGACGCTTATTGTGTTCATGCCCGTCATCATCCGCCTCTCCCGCAATATCTGGATCAACTTTTTTATCCATTACGACCCCCGGGCTACGAATTCCCGGTGAGCCGAAGGGATGCATACCGGGCAATGTCTATTTCGGGATCCACGGCCCCTTCTTCCTCTGCAACCTGCCATAGCTGTCGGGCAGCGTAGGGCGCGAGCATCACCCCCCGTGACCCGAAACCATTCATTACAAACAAGTTTTTATGTAACGGGTGCCGCCCGACCAGGGCTCGCCTGTCCGGCACGGTCGGCCGGATGCCGGCCGATTGACCGCAGACCGTATACGGGCAGGTGAGCAGTTCGTCCAGTTTATGGCACAGGTACTCCCTGGCTTTACGGCTTGGGGACCTGTCTGTATACCGGTACTCATAGGTCGCTCCGGCCAGGTAGTTATCATCCCCTAAAGGAATAAGGAAGACAGGGCCCTTGATAATCCGGACCTCCCTGAGGCCGGGGCAGTTGATTTCCAGGTACTCCCCTTTGTTTCCCTGCAGTGGCAGGTAGTTGAAGTATGGGTTCTCCTGAAGTCCGAACCCCTCTGTAAAGACAATTTTCCTGGCGGTGACCCCGTCATAGTCCACAGAATCATCCTGAAGTTTTAACTTCCCAAAGTCCATACGGGTGGGGATCAAAAGCCCCCTGGTCTTTAAGAGGCCTGTATAGGCTGAGAGCAGCGATCCGGTATCCACCCTGCCAGTTCCGGATACTTCCCCGAGTCCGTAAGGTGCCAGGAGAGAAGGGTTTTTATTCCGGTGGATTTCGGCAGAGAGGAAGGCGCCCAACGCCGTGGAGTCTGCAGCCGTGACCCATTGGTTTTGTTCCTCGACGGATGAGAATCGGCGGAATATGGGGATGCTGTGATGGCAACTGGTCCCCAGTTTTTCATCGAGCCCGCTGTAAAACGGGGCCACCAGCGGCAGTTGCAGCTCTGCCTTCCAGGCCTTGTTAAGCCTTTTGAGTACCACCGGATTGTAGATCCCGCCGGCTACCCGGGAGGCTGCGGGACCGCCGTCGTCTATCACGCGAAAGGAACGACCTTCCCTTTCCAGGGTCTCACAAAATGCAAGTCCTGCCAGGCCCAGCCCTATGACCAGATAGTCTACCATGGCGCAAATGTAGACAAACGATGCGGCTTGCTCAAGACGTGGACAATGTCTGCCCGAGAAATAAACAACAGCTTCGTCTTTTATTAAATATCAATCATAGAATGACATGGGGGCGGACATCCTCCGTAGGTGGAAGTTATATTGGATTCAAACAAAAACCCCGGCAGCATGGCCGGGGTTTCCGAATATATTGTGAATTGGAATTCTAAATGTATGGGAACAGGCAAGCCGGGAGTGCTGATGGCACACTCAACACGGCCGGTCCCTGTACCGCGTTAATACGCCCACATGTCCTGTTCGCGGTCCCGGATCTCTTCTTTGATCCGATTCGCTTCCAGAAGCTGGAACAAGGCGTTATCTGCAATATAATCCTTGATCTCACGGTCTCCGTGGACGTTATCCTCCTTGTAGATCACGGCATTGAACCTTCGTGAATTCAGGAGCATATCGAAGGATATGGGCATCGCTGAATTCCGTTGGTTAAACACCTTGGCCTTGTGAAGGATCTGGCGGGCGCTTGGGTACCATACCCAGAACAATTCCACCAGGGCGTCTTCAGGGGCCATGCTTTCGTCGTCAATGAAGTTAACGTCGGGCGCCACCGGGGCAATGCCCAGCAGGCGGTACTTCAGTTCCCCCTGCCGCTTGTCGAAATACCAGATCCCTTTGATGCGGTATTCTTCAATATCGGCAGCTGTCAGTTCCCGCTGGTTGATATACTCAGGGGAGATCTGTTCGCCTGCATTGTATTGCTCGTACCCGAGATCGGTGGTATCCACCTTTTTGAGGGTAGCGGCCAGGTCGCTGAATTTACGTTTTTCCGTGAAATAGGAATCCACATAAACATCAGTCAGTTTCCCGTTTTTGATGTTCTTTATCAGTACATCATAGAGGGATCGCCGGTCGGCACCGATATCGATGGTATCGAGCGGATAATACAGGGGGAAATTCACCCTTTGGTCCAGGTCGATGACCTCCCAGACGGTTTTGGACCAGAGAATGTCCCTGTCGTCCACATACCCGTAATCCAGGGGAGTGTCATTATCGGCCAGGATCTGCGCCTCGGTTTTCTTCCCGATTTCCTCCGGCTTTTTGGCATTCAGGATATTTGCCTGAGCCATAGTAACCGTTGGCAGCGCAGCGAGGGCTCCAACCAATATTATATGCTTCCAATTCATAAAATTACAATTTAATGTTCTTAGTTTGTGATCTCCACAACCACGGGAGATACCTTCTTCAACTTATAGCTTTTGTTATTGGTGATGTAGGCTTCGATATCGAAGATCTGCACCGCATCACCCCTTCCGGCACGTCGCAGGGCCGATTTTGCCCTATCGTCCAGTTTGTCTCCGCGAACCTCAACAGTAGGTTGCCCGGGCACTTTGAACTTGAAACCGCTTACCGCAAGGTTCAGGTCAAAGTCAAAGTCTTCCAGCAGGGCGCCAACGGTAGAGATCTCCAGGTTTTTCCGGGGCATGGAAACGCTTCCGGCTTCTCCGCGGACCGAACCGGCCGGCCTCGGGATATCCTTGATCCTGAATTCAGCTGGGGTGCTGATCCGTTGCCCGTCTGGCAATACACCGGAGGCTACAATGGTCACGGTACGTCCTGTACCAGGGTTCATGATGTACTGGCTGCCGCTTCGGCGTGAAAGGCCGGGGGCAGAAGCCGATACTTTATTGTCAGGAACTCCCGGGATGGAGATGGTCATAGGGTTTGAAACCCCACGGTAAACCACGTTCATCTTATCCGCAGCAATTACGGCGGCATTCGGTTTGGTAATGGTGGAGAAAGTGTTCTTCACCGGTACTTCCGTTTCTACTCCGTCCTGCATATAGATAAGGGTTCCGGCAATTTGGTGATCTCCCGGGTTGCCAGCGCCGATCAGCATCTGCACGCCACCTTCCTGGAGTTCATAGTCTTTGCCTTCGGCCAGTTTCCTGCCGTCCAGGGTCAATTCCGCTTTCACCGGCTTGGCCGATTTATCGGTCTTCCCGAGTACGATACTCCCCTTAAACTTTTCCCCGGCGTAAAAAGCCGCCTTTTCCTGTTCCAGGAGGGTGGAATAGTTTGTAAGGGAAACCTGGCTGGTCAGCTCGCCTTGCAGCATCGCTTTCAACGCGGCCTCTTCGGTCGCTTTGATATCAGACTGCAGCGCAGTGATCTTGGTCAGGGAGGCAATCAGCGGAAAGCCTTCATAATTGTACTGGAGCCAGTCTACATTGACCCCGTCCCTGCGGCGGACTTTCCCCTTATCGTCCCCGGTTTTGAATCGTTCGTTTACAATGGCCTGGACCTGACCGAAGTCATCTCCAAGGATATTGAGAACGTTCGCACGGTATTCATGGATCCTTTTCATGAATTCCCTTCCTTCCGGGGCGAGGTTATCGCCCTGCCAGAATTTCTGATCGAGGTAATCTGATTTATCCATCACCTGGTAGTCTTTCGGATCTTCCACATCCTTCACCATGCTTTTCTTAAGATTCTCCAGGTAGGTGTAATACTCCTGCGAAAGCTGTTTAATCTGTTTCGCATCCTGATATAAATCGGCATACTTTACGGCGTCTTCAGAGGCTTTCGTCTCCAGGTTGGCCAAAAAGGCGTCATTGTTATCGGTAATCTTGGTGTTAGAAGCTTCCAGCTTTTCGTTCATAAGACCGAAGGCCGCCAGAACTTCTTTACTCATATTCAGCGCGAGCATAGCGATGAAGATCAAATACATAAGGTTGATCATCTTCTGCCGCGGGGATTGTTTTCCTGATGCCATGTTTTCTAATTAGTATTGATTATTCAGTTGATTTGGGAACAGTGTCAGGGAACTAATTAGTTTCTGCTGCTCATGGCTGTTAACATGCCACCGTACACTCCGTTCAGGGAGGAAAGATTGGAAGCCAGGGATTCCATTTGATCTTTCAGGGCACCGGCATTCTGAACCACTTCCTCGTTGATGGAGGCCTGACGGCTTGCGCTTTCAAGCTGCACCTTATAGAGGCTGTTCAAAGACTCCATTTGGGCGGCTGCCATAGAAAGCTCTTCAGAGTACTTCTTGGTGTGCTCAATGGCATCTGCTGTAGGGGCAATACCTTTGGCGGCTCCTTCGAAGTTGCGGATGCTGTTTCCAAGGCTGTCGAACAGCTGGGCATCGATATTGGCTTCTTTCAGCAACTGATCCAGTTTCCTGGACAACATGCCTTCGGCTTCCTTGGCCTCCTTGGCATCATTTTTTCCGTTGCCTTTCCCCCCGGTAAGTTCGGGGTAAACCAAAGCCCAATCGTATTCGTCATCTACAGGTTCAAAAGCGCTAATAGCGAAGATCAGTGCTTCTGTGATCAGACCGATCGCGAGGAGGAGGCCTCCTGTCAGGGGTCCGAACTCCCAGTGAAGGATTTTGAACAACGCCCCGATGATCACCACCGACGCTCCCAGCCCGTAGGCCATGTTAAATAATTTCTTTGTTGATCTTGACTGTGCCATAATTCATTGATTTAAGTTTATTGATAAAAATAAGTATTTGGTTAAAGTTTGAACAGGTTATACAATTATCGTGTGGAATCTTCCTCGCCCATGTAATCCTGGACAGTTCTGAATCCGATGTAACTCCTTGCCGAATCCTGGTATTCGTAGTCCCTCGTGCTTACCTGCAGGAAGTAGGCCACATCTTTCCAGGAGCCCCCCCTGATCACCTTTCGGGCATTGTCACCTGAATCCGCATTCGGGTTCATAGTGGAGGCGTATTCATAAGAGCCGGGGTAGTAGCTGGAATTCGTCCATTCCGATACGTTACCGGCCATGTTATACAAATTGTAGTCGTTGGGTTCGTAAGATTTGGCTTCTACGGTATACAGGGCCGTGTCTGCAGCATAGTCTCCCCGCTGCGGTTTGAAATTGGCCATAAAGCAACCGGTGTCGCTGATAACATAAGGACCACCCCAGGGGTAGCTGCCCCCTTCGATCCCGCCGCGGGCCGCATATTCCCATTCGGCCTCAGTAGGGAGGCGGAACTGGTTCACAAATTGCTTGCCGCGTTCTTTCTGGAAATCGTTCTTGAATTTGGTTCGCCAGTTGCAGAATGCCTTGGCCTGCTTCCAGTTTACCCCCACCACGGGATAATCACTATAGGCATCGTGCCAGAAGTAATCATTGTGCATGGGTTCGTTGTAGGAATATTCGAAATCGCGGATCCATACGGTGGTATCCGGGTAGATCTCCAGTTCTTCATGCTTGATGAAGTCTTTCCTCCTGCCCTCTCTGGAGCGCGCGGCAGCCTCGATATCCATCCAGCTATACTTGTATTTCAGCTTGGTCACATCGATGGAACGGCGGCCGTTATAGGATTCCTCTTCAGGGATATACATGGAGTCCATGACCTCGGTATAGTATTCATCCGGGTAATCGGCAACATCCCAGATCAGGTCCTGATCGGTATTCAGGGCCCGGCCTTCGTAGCCAGTTGCCCCCATCCCGGAATAATTGTCGAGCATGTATCGGTCGTATACAGTCATTTTGGTGGTGTCTGCGTCTTTAAAGGCATATTCCCCGATCCCCCCGTCTTCGGGTCCCATTCCCAGTTCATCCGCAAGGATGGCCAGGCGGGTCCTCACAATGGAATCGCGCACCCATTCCACAAACTGGCGGTATTCACTGTTTGTGATCTCGGTGTCGTCCATGTAAAAAGATCGCACGGTAACGGTTTTGGTTGGTGCATTCAGGACATTGGCCATGTCCTCTTCACTTTTCCCCATGATAAATGCGCCCCGTGGGATCAGCTCCATGCCGTAAGGTTTTTCGGGATACCACTTTTTACCCCGTACCCCCACCAGTTCGCCTTTAGTTTTTGAGCCACAGCTTGAGAGCAAAAAAACAAACGCTATAGAGGTTAACAATAGCTTCTTCATACTTTAGGTTAAATTTCGATTTAGACGATAAACAGAAATGGTGTTTATTACTCACTAAAACTGTATTTTGAATAATTTATTGTACAAACCTGCCGGTCTGCACTTTAAAATTATCCGCCATCAGTTAAAACCTTTCTTATAGGCTTTAAACCACCTTTCAGGAATGATCTGATCGCATGCGTCCAGGTAGTCCTGCTCGGTGCATGGTAATAACGCCGGTGATTTGGATTTAGTATGTGAAGTAAGGAGGGATGGGACCTCAACCCACCACCTTTCGGTGAGATGGCTCTTGAAGAAGACCAGTTCCTCGGTATCGGACGGGACTATGAATTTACTGAAGTCGTCATTCCGGGCAGAAGGGTATTCCTTCACCCGGTAATTGAACCCTTCCATAAAATACCAGATGACCTGGGCTGTTAACTGGAATGCCTGTGGATGGTTTTCGATTTCGTAGATCCCGAAGACCGAGACTTCGTCGCTGATCCCCGCGTAACGGGCGATGGCACATATCTCCCGGCCATTGAACCCATTGGGGGAAAAGGCAGGGGAACCCCCCATCTCGCCGGCTTTGACGGCCCGGGCATCGATACTGATGATGTGGGCGTTTCTCAGCAGGGGTTCCGCCAGGGTGATGTCTGAAGTTACTTCCCCCAGGCGGTAGGCATCGAAGAAGAGCCGTTCCATGAGGTCTATTTCCTCCTGTGCATTGAAATAGCTCTGGTAGCCCAGGTTGGAAAAGTTAAAAAGGTTGTTGGGTTTGTCGGTGATGATCTTACTCATATAGGAATGGGAAGAGATCAGTTCTTCATCCGCACCGAAATCAAAGCGGCTGTCCACGGCGACCAGGTTCACCATCTCACGGATCCCGTCGAAGGCACGGTAGGTTGGGTAGGTAATATCCTGAGTGGCCCCGATGATAATTGGAATGATATTTTCCTCCAGTAATTCGGCCACCACCTCCTTCACCACAAAATAGGTGTCTTCCACGGTTTCTCCTTCCTCAATATCGCCCAGGTCTACAATGGTGGCATTCCAGTTGCCCATCATAAGCCGGTAGAGCGCCATCCGGATTTCCGAAATATCCAGGGGCTCGGTCTTCTTCTCAAAGGCGTTCCGGGATTCATTGACGCCCAGGAAGGCGAAAGCGGCATTTGCCAGGACCGGCAAACCGTCCCGTTCGGTATGCATAAATACATTTTTTCCCAGTGCCTGGGGAGGGAGCAACTCGCAATGGGCAAGTACCTTTTTGCTAACCGGAACTAAAAAATCAAATGCCATACCAAGGGATCAGCCTTTTGTTTTCCTGGATTTCTTCTTGGGTTTCTTATTCTCTATAAAGGCGCGGGCGTCCTCCAGGGACAGCCCGGAAACATCCACCTCTTTGGGTATTTCCACGCGGGTCCTGCCTTTTATAATGGTATGCCTGCCCCAACGGGCCTTTTCGATGCGGATCCCCTCGTTTGCCCATTCCCTGACCAGCTTTTCGGATTCCTTTTTCTTCTTGGCTTCAATGAGTTCGGCAATATCCTCTTCGGATAGTTTATCAAAATTATACTTTTTGCTTACGTTGATAAACATATTGTCCCATTTGATAAAGGGCCCGAACCGGCCTTTCCCTTTGGTAACCGGTTTCCCCTGGTAGGTAGCAATCGGGGCGTCTGCACGTTCCTTTGCCTGGATCAGTTCGATGGCCCGGTCCATATCGACATCAAAGGCACTCTCCCCGTTCCCAAGGGAAACGAATTTCTTCCCGTACCGCACATAGGGGCCATACCTGCCCACATTGGCTTCCACTTCTTCTCCCTTATAGGTGCCCAGTTTCCTGGGTAGCTTAAACAGGTCCATGGCCTCCTCATAGGTAATGGTGGCGATGGACTGGTCGGGCAACAGGCTGGCGAAGAGCGGTTTCTCCTCCTCGTCCACCGTGCCTATCTGCACCATCGGGCCAAATTTCCCAAGGCGCACGGCCACCTGCCTCCCGGTCTTGGGATCAGTGCCAAGCACTCGCTCCCCGCTGGCCCGGTCTGCATTTTCCTCCACGTCCTGCACATTGGGGTGGAAATCCTTGTAGAAATCGCGCATCACTTTTTGCCAATCTTCATCCCCGGAGGCGATCTCATCGAAGTCTTTTTCTACTTTGGCCGTGAAGTTATAGTCCATGATATTGGAAAAATGGTTGACCAGAAAGTCGTTGACCACCATCCCGATATCGGTGGGTACCAACTTCCCCTTGTCCGACCCCACGGTCTCGGTCAGTTCCTTGGAACTCAGGTTTCCATCCTGTAGCTTCAACTGGAGATAGGATCGTTCGGTTCCGTCGATACTGCCTTTCTCCACATATCCACGATTCTGAATGGTGGAGATGGTAGGGGCATAGGTTGATGGCCTTCCGATCCCCAGTTCCTCCAGTTTCTTTACCAGGGTGGCCTCAGTATACCGGTATGGGGGCCTGGTGAACCGCTGGGTTGCCTGTATATAACTATTTTCCAGTTTCTCCCCAATCCTGAGGGTGGGCAGGATCCCTTCCTGTTCATCGGCGAGATCTTCCTCGTCTTTCCCTTCCATGTATACTTTAAGGAACCCATCGAAGCGGATCATCTCCCCGTTGGCACTGAACAACTCCCCGTGACCGGAAGATTGCACTTTCGCATGGGTACGTTCCAGTTCGGCATCGCTCATCTGGGAGGCCAGGGTACGCATCCATATCAATTCATATAGCCGCGCTTGGTCTTGCTCCAGCCTGGGCGACTGGTCCCTCATGTCCGTGGGCCGGATTGCCTCATGGGCTTCCTGGGCCCCTTTGGTTTTGGACTTGAAATTCCGGACCGTGCTATAGCGTTCCCCGTAATTTTCAATTATGGCGTCCTTGGCCGCCATGATGGCTTCCTTAGACAGGTTTACGCTGTCCGTTCGCATATAGGTGATGAGCCCGGCCTCGTATAGTCGTTGTGCCACCTGCATGGTCCTGGCCACGGAAAAATACAATTTCCTCGAGGCTTCCTGCTGCAGCGTGGAAGTAGTGAAAGGGGCCGCCGGCGATTTTTTGGCCGGTTTTGTATCCAGTTCCGCCACCGAAAAGGTACTCCCGATATTCTTTTTCAGGAAAGCCTCGGCTTCCTGCCTGCTGCCGAATGTTTTATTCAGTTTCGCGTTGAATGCCTCCCCCGAATCGGTCTTGAACTCCGCCTGTATACGGAAGGATGCCACTGTTTCGAAGGCATCTATTTCTCGTTCCCGTTCCACGATCAGGCGGACGGCCACAGATTGCACCCTTCCTGCCGAAAGCCCCGGTTTCACTTTTTTCCAGAGAACCGGCGAAAGCTCATACCCCACCAGGCGGTCCAGCACCCGGCGGGCCTGCTGGGCATTCACCAAATCGTAATTGATATCGCGCGGATTTGCGATGGCGTGCTGGATGGCGTTTTTAGTGATGGAATTGAAAACGATCCGGCGGGTTTTATTTTTTTCAAGGGCCAGGGTTTCCGCCAGGTGCCACGAAATGGCTTCCCCCTCCCGGTCTTCATCGCTGGCCAGCCAGATGATATCGGCTTTTTTTGCCAGGTCTTTCAGTTTCCTGACAATGCTCTTTTTCTCCTTGTCAACAATATATTTCGGGGTAAAGTTATTTGCCACATCCACTCCCAATTCCTTGGAAGGCAGGTCGGCTATGTGACCAAAGCTGGATTCCACCTTGTAATCCTTCCCCAGGAATTTCTCTATGGTCCTTGCCTTGGCAGGCGACTCTACGATGACTAAATTCTTTGCCATTCAATGGTTTTTGAAGTCACAAAAGTATGTCAATTTTTTTATTTGGGATTTTAATATTCCGGCAGGGCACAAAAAAGGCATCCGAGGGTACGGATGCCTAAGGTCTTTTGTGCGAGGGGGTTTCAGAGGCTAAAGGTACTGATCCACTTCAGGTCGTCCTCCAGGTAGCTATATTGATAAAGGTTTCCATCGCCCACCACCAGGAGGCATTGTTGCAGGGGGATCACATCATAAGCAGTGAGGTCTGTAAACTGATTGAGGGGCCGCAATTGCTCCACCTCGGACTTGTCAAAGACCTTAAGGCCCGATTGGCCGTCACATACAAAGAGTTTATTGTCCCTTACCCCCAATCCATAAGGTTCGTCCATGGGATAGCTTGCCTGGAGTACGGGTTGGGTGAGGTTGGAAATGTCTATGACAAACAGTCCACTTTCCGTGGCACCGCAGGCGTTGCCCCCCCTAAGGGTGACGAAGGCGTGGGATCCGTCCACAACCACCGGGTCGCAGGCAGTGCCGTGCTGGAACTCCGAAATGAATTCCGGGTGGGCGGGATCGGTGATACCATATATATACATCCCACGCATGCTGCCCAGGAAGAGGTAGTCGCCCTGGCTGAAAACCGTTTCAATATCAAACCCCGCGTTCAGGTCGGGTAATTCCTGAGGGTTTTCGAGCTCGCCTATATTGAATATATTAATGGTATGGCTATCTACTGCGTAGAGGTAGTCCCCCACTATCCTGAAGCGTGCCAGGGAGCCGCCCTGGCCGATCCCTGCATCGGAAGCCACTTCCGCGAACAATACATCATCCCTCCACAAAGGCGTTTCTTCCACACGCCTCCTCTCGGTGGCGAGTTCCCATCCCAGTAATACCTCATTCTCATAATCGATGTCGCCGTACTCAAATATATCGGCCTCCGCAGGCCATACCACATGATCCGCAAGCACATTGTACAACCGCTTCACGATCCGGATATGGTTTAAATCGGAAATATCCAGTACGATCAGGTCGGTCAGGCTATCGGCATACAGGTAATCCCCTTTGACGGAGATGTCGACATTGCCGGCGATCTTGATAAAAGCGATCTTTTTTGGGGAGCTGGGGTCCGAGTTATCGATGACATGCACCCCTTTATACTTGTCATTAATGAAGACATAGTTCCCGTAGGCATATATTTTTCCTGACTCTTCAACAGGTTTGGGGCCGATCACCTCAACACTGTTCTGGAATTCGGCCCTGGTCATGGTGATGGGCCGGGCTACCAGATAGTCTGCATATTCTCCGTCCGGCTTATCCTCCTTGCTGCAGGAAACAGAGAGGAACAACGCAATGAACAGGAATGGGGCCTTCAGTTGCTTCATAATAGAAAGTTTATGGTTAAGTCCTATAAATGTAGGATGAAAACCAACTCCTCCAGTTGCGTTATTTTTATTAAATTATTAACTGTCATATTGTCATAAACGGCGTTTAAATAGTATCTTTGCCTCCTTAAAATACAGGCGAAACCTTAAAGATCCATGGAGAAGGTAATAGATGAATCGGTACAGGGAAAAGCCCTGGTCCGGAAGGAGCGGGAAGCCAATTCCCGCAAACTGTATATAGAGAGTTATGGCTGCCAGATGAACTTCTCGGATAGCGAGATTGTGGCGTCCATCCTGGCAGGGGCCGGTTTTAATACCACGACAAGGATGGAGGAGGCAGACCTGATCCTTGTGAATACCTGCTCCATCCGGGAAAAGGCGGAATTGACCGTCCGCAAGCGCTTGGAGAAATTCAATGCGGTGAAGAAGAACCGCCCGGACCTGAAAGTAGGGGTCCTGGGGTGTATGGCAGAACGGCTGAAGAACCGGTTGCTGGAGGAAGAGCAGATCGTTGATATGGTCGTGGGGCCCGACGCGTACAAAGACCTCCCCAAGCTGGTCCGGGAGGTGGATGACGGGCGGAATGCCGTGAACGTCCTCCTTTCCCGGGAAGAGACTTATGGGGATATTTCCCCTGTGCGCCTGGATTCCAACGGGGTTACGGCCTTCGTATCCATTACCCGCGGTTGTGACAATATGTGTACCTTTTGTGTGGTGCCCTTTACCCGCGGCCGGGAACGCAGCCGGGATCCCCAATCCATACTCCGGGAAGTGTCCCAGCTTTGGGAGCAGGGCTATCGGGAAGTTACCCTCCTCGGACAGAATGTGGACAGCTACCTGTGGTACGGGGGCGGACTCAAAAAGGACCTCGTACACGCCTCGGAGATGCAGAAAGCCGCAGCCGTGGATTTTGCCGGTTTGCTGGGGATGGTAGCCCGGGCGCAGCCGCACATGCGGATCCGGTTTTCCACCTCAAACCCCCAGGACATGACCCTCGGGGTGATACAGACCATGGCCCGTTACCCGAATATCTGCAAGTATATCCATCTGCCCGTTCAAAGCGGCAGCAACCGCATCCTGAAAACGATGAACCGGCAACATAGCCGGGAAGAGTATATGGAACTCATCGACAATATCCGTGAAATCATGCCCGATGTGGCCATCAGCCAGGATATGATCGCGGGCTTCCCATCGGAAACTGAAGCTGACCACCGGGATACCCTTTCCCTTATGGAATATGTGAAATACGATTTTGGGTTTATGTTCGCCTATTCCGAGCGCCCGGGCACCCTGGCCGCCAGGAAACTTCCTGATGACGTGCCGGATGAAGTAAAGAAGAGAAGGCTGAGGGAGATCATTGATCTGCAGCAACAGCACGGACTTTACCGTACCCGGCAGCACCTGGGTAAGGTTGAGGAGGTCCTTGTTGAAGGGCACTCCAAAAAATCAGACCAGCACTGGATGGGTCGCAATTCGCAGAATACGGTTGTGGTCTTTCCAAAAGAGCACTACCAGAAAGGTGATTTTGTACAGGTGGCCATCAGGGATTGTACCTCGGCCACCCTCATCGGGACAGCGGTCGGCTACGCCTGACCCATCCGGGCAACCGGAATCCCAGAACGCAAGAAGCAACAGCAATGGAATCTATTCAAGCCATAAAACAACGCTTTGAGATCATCGGAAACGATGTCAAACTCAACCGTGCCCTGGAAAAAGCGATGCAGGTGGCCCCCACGGATATTTCGGTGCTGGTCACCGGCGAAAGCGGGGTGGGAAAGGAAGTGATCCCCAAGATCATTCATTCCCTGTCTCACCGGAAGCATGCCAAGTATATTGCGGTGAACTGCGGGGCTATTCCGGAAGGCACTATCGACAGTGAACTTTTCGGACATGAGAAAGGCTCCTTCACCGGCGCTACCCAGACCCGCAGCGGGTATTTTGAGGTAGCCGACGGGGGAACCATCTTCCTCGACGAGGTCGGCGAACTGCCCCTGCCCACCCAGGTACGGCTCCTTAGGATCCTGGAGAACGGGGAATTCCTGAAAGTAGGTTCCTCCCAGGTGCAAAAGACCAACGTGCGGATTGTGGCAGCCACCAACATGAACATGATCGAAGCCATTCAGAAAGGCAAATTCAGGGAAGATCTCTATTACAGGCTGAGTACTGTGGACATCCATATTCCGCCCCTGAGGGACCGGCAGGAAGACATTCACCTGTTGTTCCGAAAATTCGCTTCCGACTTCGGACACAAATATAAAATGCCGACCATCAGGCTGGAAGACGATGCCGTACAGCTCCTGATAAAATACCGGTGGCCTGGCAATATCCGCCAGCTGCGAAACGTGGCTGAACAGATTTCGGTACTGGAGGAAAGCCGGAATATTTCGGCTGCCACCCTGAATAGTTACCTGCCGAATGCGAACAATTCCACCTTGCCTGCCGTGATCGGTACCAAAGCGAAAGAAGGCGATTTCAGCAATGAACGGGAGATCCTTTACAAGGTGCTGTTTGATATGAAAAGTGATCTGAACGACCTCAAGAAACTCACCCTGGAATTGCTGAAGACCAGTGATACCTCCAAGGTGCAGGAGGAAAATGAGACCCTGATCCGCAAAATCTACGGATCAAACGGGGAGGATTACGAGGAGGAAAGCGAGGCCATGGAAGTACTGCCCCTGCCGCAGCGGCGGGAGGAGCGGCCGGAAGCCGCAGCACCTCATGACAAGTACGACTTCGCAGAGGAAATAGAAGAGGAAGAAACCTTATCTTTGCAGGATAAGGAGATCGAACTCATCAAAAAATCGCTGGACCGGAACCGGGGCAAACGCAAGGCGGCAGCAGCGGAACTGGGCATCTCCGAACGCACGCTGTACCGAAAAATCAAACAATACGATCTCTGACCGGGGCATTAATAAAGCAAGACAGCTTCCTTGAAAAATCTCATTCCATCCACATTGCTGGCACTCGCCACCCTCGCCCTTTCCGGGTGCGGGGCCTATAATTTTACCGGCGGGGATGTGGGTACGGCACAGACCTTCCAGGTGAACTATTTTCAGAACTATGCCTCCCAGAGCCCGGGGTCTACTTTTGATCCGGGCCTGGACCGGGATTTTACCCTGGCCCTGCAAGACCTGATCCTGAACCAGACCAGCCTGGACCTGGTAAGTTCTAACGGCGATTTGCTGTACGAAGGGGAGATCGTGGAATACCGGGTGTCGCCCATGACCGCCACAGCCGAACAACGGGCTGCGCAGAACCGCCTTACAATCAGTGTTAATGTGCGATTCTTTAACCGGACCAAAGAGGATTCGGACTGGGAAAAACGCTTTTCATTTTATTATGATTACCCCGCCAACGCCCAGTTGTCATCAGTTCGGGATGAAGCACACCAGATAATATTTGAACGGATTGACCAGGATATTTTCAACGCCTCCCTGGCCGATTGGTAAGAACCTATGAATGTATCGGATTTTACATACCTGTTGCAGCACCCCGGGGATGTCCTGAACACAGACCAGACCCGGCAGCTCGAAGACGTGCTGGAGGAATATCCTTATTTTCAGGCCGCCAGGGCCCTGCATCTCAAGGGCCTCAGGAACCTCAACAGCTTCCGGTACAACAACGCCCTCAAAGTAACCGCCGCCTGCACCGCAGACAGGGACATCCTATTTGATTTTATCACTTCGGAGGAATTCCTGCAGAATTCCATAGCCGACACCATCTCAGGGAAAACGAACCCCCTGAAGGAGCACCCTATCATCGCGGAGGAGGTGGTGCCCGACCCAGGGCAGGCCCATTCGCTGATCGAAACTTCGGAGGACGAACCGCTTCCCCGTTCGGCCAAAGATGCAGACGACATCCTGGATCCCTCCCTTTTCAAATCAAAGGACCCCGAAGTGGATAAAGCCCTGGCCGCTAAACGGAAAAAAGCGGCTTCAGACCTGGAACTCGGCAGGCCCCTGACCTTCACCCGCAAGGAAAAATACTCTTTCGGGGAATGGCTTCAGCTCACCTCGCTTAAAGCGGTGAAGCGCGAAGTGGAAGAGCGGGAAGGAAAGGAAGAAAGGCCGACAGGGACAAAAAGCCATCCGACACGCAAGCGAAAATTCGAGTTAATCGACCAGTTTATCGAGAAGAACCCGAAGATCGTCCCGGGGGATGATCCTGCGGAACGGGTGGATATCAAATCCTCCCTGAAACTGGACAAAAACGAATTGATGACCGAAACCCTGGCCAAGGTGTACCTGGAACAGAAAAAATACAAGAAAGCCATTCAGGCCTACAAGATATTAAGTTTGAAATATCCGGAAAAAAGTAGTTTCTTTGCAGACCGCATAAAAGCGGTAAAGAACTTACAGAAAGATAAATAATAGCGAATGAGCACATTTTCTATCTTCCTCGTCCTGATCATCATAGTCTGTTTCCTGCTGGTGCTGGTGGTAATGGTTCAGAATCCCAAAGGCGGAGGACTTTCCTCCTCATTCGGAGGAGGAGGAACCCAGGTAGTGGGGGGGGTTAAAAAAACAGGGGATTTTCTGGATAAAAGCACCTGGACGCTTGCCGGCCTGCTGATTGTTTTAATCCTATTATCCAATGTAGCCCTCAAAAGCAATTTCGCAGGGAATGATTCCAAGTTGCTGCAGGGTGACGATATTGAAACTACCGTTCCGGAGACCGTACCAGAAACCGTACCGGAAGAAACTCCGGCACCCCAAGGTGCGAATCCTGCCAATCCGGACCAGTAATTAAGGAGGTATCCCCCTGCAAAATGCCGGCATTAATGACAAGCTGGCATTTTTCATTTCCAATATGTCAGTTTTATTTCATTGGCATAATTTCTGTCAAATAAAGAATCGAAACTTCAAATATTTAAACACTGTATAATATGGCTAAATTAAACATCAAACCATTGGCCGACCGGGTACTCATTGAGCCCATGGCTGCGGAAACCAAAACCGCCTCGGGGATCATCATTCCCGATACTGCTAAGGAAAAACCCCAAAAAGGCAAAGTTGTTGCTGTTGGTCCTGGAACCAAGGATGAAAAAATCACGGTTAAAGTGGGTGATACCGTCCTTTACGGCAAATATTCCGGAACCGAGTTGAAACTGGGTGGGACTGAATACCTGATGATGCGGGAAAGTGACATTTTAGCAATTATTTAATCAATTTATAAAATCAAACAATAAGAAATGGCAAAAGATATAACGTTCGAATTAGAAGCACGGGACGGACTTAGAAGGGGTGTGGATGCCCTGGCCAACGCGGTAAAAGTAACCCTGGGGCCTAAAGGACGTAACGTGATCATCAGCAAATCATTCGGGGCCCCCGTGGTAACCAAGGACGGGGTGACCGTAGCGAAAGAAATAGAATTGAAAGATGCCCTGGAGGATATGGGCGCCCAGATGGTGAAGGAAGTGGCCTCCAAGACCAGTGACCTGGCCGGAGACGGGACTACAACTGCCACTGTCCTCGCCCAGGCCATCGTTAAGGAAGGGCTTAAGAACGTGGCCGCAGGTGCCAATCCGATGGACCTCAAAAGAGGGATCGACAAGGCTGTGGAAGCCATTGTGGAACACCTGGCCAAACAAACCAAGAAAGTGGGCGATTCCTCAGAAAAGATCAAGCAGGTAGCCGCCATCTCTTCCAATAACGATGAGACCATTGGAGAACTGATCGCGGAAGCCTTTGAAAAAGTGGGCAAGGAAGGTGTAATCACCGTGGAGGAAGCCAAAGGAACCGACACCTATGTAGACGTGGTTGAAGGAATGCAGTTCGACCGGGGATACCTGTCGCCCTATTTTGTGACCGATTCTGAGAAAATGGTTGCAAACCTGGAAAATCCATATATCCTGCTGGTTGACAAAAAGATCTCCACCATGAAGGATCTCCTTCCGGTACTCGAACCCGTAGCGCAGTCCGGAAAACCCCTCCTGATTATCTCTGAAGATGTGGACGGGGAAGCCCTGGCCACCCTGGTGGTCAACAAACTTCGCGGCTCCCTGAAGATCGCTGCGGTAAAAGCCCCAGGTTTTGGCGACAGGAGAAAAGCCATGCTGGAGGATATCGCCATCCTGACCAATGGTACCGTGATTTCGGAAGAACGCGGATTTTCTTTGGAAAATACCACTATAGACATGCTGGGAAGTTGCGAGAAAGTGAGTATCGACAAGGACAATACCACCATCGTTAACGGAGCAGGCGCAGCCAAGAACATCAAAGGCCGCGTGAACCAAATCAAATCCCAGATCGAAACGACCACTTCCGACTACGACAAGGAGAAACTGCAGGAACGCCTGGCCAAACTGGCCGGCGGGGTGGCCGTACTCTATGTGGGTGCCGCTTCCGAAGTGGAAATGAAAGAAAAGAAAGACCGGGTAGACGATGCTCTGCACGCCACTCGCGCGGCAGTTGAGGAAGGAATCGTAGCCGGTGGGGGAGTTGCCTTCCTTCGCGCCAAGGCCTCCCTTGGGAAAGTGAAGGTGGAAAACGCCGATGAAGAAACCGGCCTGCAAATCGTGGCCCGGGCCATAGAAGCACCCCTGAGGACCATAGTTGAAAACGCCGGTGGCGAAGGGTCTGTGGTCGTTGCCAAAGTGTACGAAGGCAAAGGTGATTTCGGATACGACGCCAAATCGGAAAAGTATGTGGACATGCTGAAGGCCGGGATCATCGATCCCAAGAAGGTGACCCGAATCGCGCTTGAAAACGCGGCCTCGGTTGCCGGAATGATCCTTACTACCGAGTGTGCCCTTACCGACATAAAGGAAGAAAACCCTTCCGGACCGCCCATGGGCGGAGGAGGCGGAATGCCGGGAATGATGTAATATCCCGCATAGGGCAATACATAAGACGAAAACCGCCTGCAGCGAACCGCAGGCGGTTTTTTTATACCCGCGAGGCAAGGGAGCGCCCGGGGTGACCGTAGGGGCGAACCCATAGTCGCATATGTATTTCTGTCCTGTCGGGCGGAGTCGAGACACTAATAAGGTAAGATATTCACCGCCTCCCAACGCTTCCCGTCAGGAAACCATCATGGCAGCGAATATTGTTTAAACCATCGGAAAAGACGTGATAATAAGTACCTTTGGTAAAATTTCGACATGCTTAAACCCCTCAAACCCAAAGTGCGGGACTTGCTGCAGCAGCAAGGAAAAAGCACTGAGGAAAGGCTGCAGGCCCTTTGTGCTTTTTTAAAGGAGAATGTCCCCCATTACAACTGGGTAGGTTTCTACTTCCGGAATGGCCGGAAGGAAGAACTGGTGCTCGGCCCTTACGCAGGGGACCCTACAGACCATACCGTGATCCCCTTTGGCAAGGGAATTTGCGGACAGGTGGCCGTGAGCAACCGGAATTTTATGGTGCCCGACGTGAAGGCTCAGGAGAATTATATCTCCTGCAGCATCCGTGTGAAATCTGAACTGGTAGTCCCGCTCTTTCTCAATGGAGAAAACATCGGCCAGATCGACATCGATTCGGAAACCCTGGATGCCTTCAGGCCGGAAGATGAGCGCTTCCTGGAATTCGTCACCCGTAAAGTAGCCGGAATTCTTTAAAACTTTAGGCTTTTTGTTGATAAGCCGGCTGCCCTTTTCGCTTCAAAAAATATACATTTGTTTCCTTAACCAACCCACATAAGGAATTAAAGATGAGCACTGTTAAAAAGGCGCATGCCGCACTGATTTCCGTCTTCCACAAGGAAGGCCTGGAACCCATTGTCAGGAAACTGGATGAATTGGGTATTACCCTCTACTCTACCGGGGGCACAGAAAAGTTTATCCGGGAACTGGGAGTGGAAGTGGTCCCCGTGGAAACCCTCACCAGTTACCCGTCTATCCTGGGCGGGAGGGTAAAAACCCTGCACCCCAAGGTTTTTGGCGGGATCCTCAACCGCCAGGACCGGGAAGAAGACCTGGCCCAACTGGAAGCCTATCAAATCCCCCAGATCGATCTGGTGATCGTAGACCTGTACCCATTCGAAAATACCGTGGCAAGCGGGGCCAGCGAGCAGGAGATCATCGAAAAAATAGATATAGGCGGTATTTCCCTGATCCGGGCGGCAGCCAAGAATTACCGGGATGTGCTCTGCGTATCCTCCAGGGAGGAATACAAGGAATTCCTGGAATTGATCACCATCCACGAGGGAGGGTCTAACCTGGAGGAGCGGCAGCGTTTCGCCACCAGGGCATTTAAAATCTCTTCACGGTATGACAGTGCCATTTTCGCCTATTTTAACCGGGACAATTCCGCCCCGTCCCTGGCGATCAACGGAACAGAGGGAAAGGTTTTGCGCTATGGCGAAAACCCTCATCAAAAGGGATTTTTCTTTGGGGACTTCGACGCGATGTTCACCAAATTGCACGGGAAGGAACTCTCCTACAACAACCTGCTCGATGTGGACGCAGCGGTGCAGCTTATGAATGAGTTCAGCGAGGACGACCCCACCTTTGCCATCCTCAAACACAACAACGCCTGTGGCCTTGCCACGCGTGATACCCTCAAGGAAGCCTATGTGGATGCCCTGGCCGGGGACCCGGTCTCGGCCTTCGGTGGTATTCTCATCTGCAACCGGGAATTGGATGCTGCCACGGCTACCGAAATACACTCCCTGTTCTGCGAGGTGGTGATCGCCCCATCCTTTACCGATGATGCCCTGAAAATCCTGAAAGGGAAAAAGAACCGTATCCTGTTAGTGCTGAAATCCGTAGCCTTACCGCAGACCCTGGTCCGAACGTGCCTCAACGGATACCTGGTGCAGGATAAAGATTCGCACACCGATACCGAAGCCGATTTGGATTATGTGACAGACAAGAAACCATCCGAACACGAGTTGGCCGACCTGTTATTTGCTTCCCGCATCTGCAAGCACACCAAGTCTAACACCATAGTCCTGGCCAAGAACAGGCAGTTATGTGCCAGCGGCACCGGCCAGACTTCCCGTGTGGACGCCCTGAACCAGGCCATCCACAAGGCCGGCACCTTTAATTTCAACTTAAAGGGAGCCGTGATGGCCAGTGATGCTTTCTTCCCTTTTCCCGATTGTGTCGAGATTGCGCATAAAAGTGGCATCAGCAGCGTTATACAACCCGGAGGTTCCATCAAAGACCAGCTGAGCATTGATTTTTGCAACGAAAATCAGGTGGCCATGGTAATGACTGGCACCCGTCATTTTAAGCATTAATTTTACTACTTTTGTCGATGAAATACACCCTCAAACCAAAACCAAACTACTGCCATGGGATTTTTTGATTTCTTGACCGAGGAAATAGCCATCGATCTGGGCACGGCGAATACCCTCATCATCCACGCCGATAAGGTGGTTGTGGATAGCCCTTCCATAGTGGCCAGAGACCGGGTAAGCGGCAAGATCATAGCGGTAGGCAGGGAAGCCAGCATGATGCAGGGAAAAACCCATGAAAACATTAAAACCATACGCCCCCTGAAGGACGGGGTAATCGCGGATTTCGACGCTTCGGAAAAGATGATCAACATGTTCATCAAGAACATCCCCGCCCTCAAAAAGAAATGGTTCCCCCCCGCGCTGAGGATGGTGATTTGCATCCCGTCCGGCATCACGGAAGTGGAAATGCGGGCGGTGAAGGAATCTGCTGAGCGCGTCAACGGCAAGGAAGTCTACCTGATCCACGAGCCCATGGCGGCTGCCATAGGGATCGGCCTGGATATCATGCAACCCAAAGGCAACATGATTGTCGATATAGGCGGTGGGACCACCGAGATCGCTGTTATTGCCCTTGGGGGGATCGTTTGCGACAAGTCGGTAAAGATCGCAGGGGATGTGTTCACCAACGACATCATCTATTATATGCGTACCCAGCATAACCTGTATGTAGGGGAAAGTACGGCAGAAAATATCAAGATACAGATCGGATCCGCCACGGAAGACCTGCAATCACCCCCGGAAGAAATGTCGGTTCAGGGCAGGGACCTGCTGACGGGGAAACCGAAACAGGTTTCCATTTCCTTCAGGGAGATAGCCAAAGCCCTGGACAAATCTATCCTTCGGGTGGAGGACGCCGTGATGGAAACGCTCTCCCAAACCCCTCCGGAATTGGCAGCCGATATTTACAATACCGGAATTTACCTCGCCGGCGGCGGTTCGATGCTCAGGGGGCTCGACAGGCGGTTATCGCAAAAAACAGACCTCCCCGTGTATATTGCCGAAGACCCGCTCAGGGCCGTGGTTCGCGGAACGGGTATCGCATTAAAGAATTTGGAACGCTACAAAAGCATCCTGATCAAATAGGGGCTCACCTGTGAAATCGGATGAGGACGCTTGTAGGACGGGGACCTTCAACAGCAAACATGCATGCAGCAGATCATTAACTTTATTGTTCGCTACAAGACTGCGCTGTTATACATTCTCCTGCTGATAATCTCCCTGGCCTTCACGGCCAATTCCCATTCCTACCACCGGTCTAAATTCTTCAATTCAGCCAACTGGGTAACAGGTACCATCTACAATACGTCAGAAGACATCACAACCTATTTCGACCTGGAACAGGAAAATAAAAAGCTGATCGAGGAAAACAAACGGCTGCGCAGCCTGCTCTTTAACCGCGAGAATCCGGCAGCCGTGAGCGAGCCGGATTCGGTGGTCCCGGATTACCTCATTCAAACGGCGGAAATCATTAAAAATAGTTTTGCCAACCCGGACAACTATATCACCATCGATAAAGGCAGCGAAGATGGGATCCGGCAGGATATGGGGGTAATCACCTCCAAGGGGATCCTGGGGATCGTGGAACTGACAACCAGCCATTTTGCGGCCGTACAGAGTATCCTCAATTCAAAATCCACCATTAACGCCAAGATAAAGAACACGAATTATTTCGGATCCCTGGTTTGGGACGGCAAAAATTACAACGTGGTCCAGTTGGAGGATATCCCGCGGCTCGTTCCCATCCTGGTGGGGGATACCATAGTGACCGGGGCCATGTCCAGTATTTTCCCAGAAAACATTCCAATTGGGACCATCAAGAAATACGCCCTCAACGAATCCCAGAGTTTTTACAGTATCGATGTAGCTTTGTTCAACGACATGACAAACCTGAAACATGTCTACATCATAGAGAATAGCCAAAAACCCGAGATACAGGAACTGGAAGATAAAATCAACGATGAGCAATAATCCTGTAATTCTAAACGTCCTTCGGTTCCTGCTCCTGGTTTTGGCGCAGGTATTGGTATTCAACAGGCTCAACTTTTTCGGGTCTGTCAATCCTATGGTCTACATCCTGTTCCTGTACTGGTACCCCATCAAGGAAAACAGGAACCTATTTATAGCCCTGGGCTTCCTTCTGGGCTTTGTCATCGACCTTTTTTCCGATACCATGGCCCTGCACGCTGCAGCCACTGTTACCATCGCCTATCTGCGACCGGCGATCATGCGCTTCGTTTTCGGTGTCAATTATGAATTTCAAAGTTTTAAACTCTCCAATTCCACACGCATACAACAATTCACTTTTTTGGCGTTATTAGTATTGACACACCACGCGATTTTCTACAGCCTGGAAATTTTTAGTTTTTCCAATTTGCTGTTAATTTTGAAGAAGATCGTATTTACCGGGATAGGCACGATCATATTATGTACATTGTTCATTTCTCTTTTTGGGGTAAACAGAGAATGATACCCGGGATTTCCGTCCATTCGGGCAGAGGGCCGTATCTAATTTCCTACATTTGTACCAGACTGGGAGCGGGCCCACCACAGGCAGGAAAACCCATGCCCCGGTATTCGATTAGTCATATCGCATGAAAAAGTTTTTATTGTCATCCATTATTTTGATCATCGGGATCACCTTTGTTGGGAGGTTGTCCTATCTGCAGATTTTTAGCTTCTCCCCCGATCAGGTATTGGAAGACCCGGCCATCAAGGCCATCTATGACTACCCGGAACGCGGTTATATATATGACCGGAATGGCAAATTGCTGGTAGCAAACCAACCGGCTTATGACGTTATGGTTATCCCCAGGGAAGTAAAACCGCTGGATACACTTGAATTCTGCAGCCTGCTCGGGATCTCCCGGGAACAATTCCTGGACAAGCTCCATAAGGCAAGGGTCTATTCGCCCCGCCTGCCCTCTGTACTCGTACACCAGCTCTCAAAGGAAGACTATGCCCGGCTACAGGAAAAAATGAGGAAATATGAAGGGTTCTATATTCAGAAACGTTCCTTACGATACTACAATACAGACAGTGGCGCCAATGTGCTGGGTTATATCAGCGAGGTAAACGAGGCGGAACTCGAGCGCAACCCCTATTATGTGCAGGGGGAACTAACGGGGCGCACCGGGATAGAAAAGGAATATGAGGAAGTCCTCAGGGGACGTAAAGGGGTAAAATATATTCAGAAAGACCGATTCAACCGGGATATCGGTCCCTACAAAAACGGGATCCTGGACACCCTGCCGCAGCCGGGTACGGAGATCAATATCAGCATCGACAAGACCCTGCAGGAATACGGAGAAAAATTGATGCACGGGAAACACGGGGGTATCGTAGCCATAGAACCCTCCACCGGGGAAATCCTGGCGCTTATCTCAGGCCCTACCTACGACCCGGCCTTGTTGGTGGGGCGGGAGCGTTCAGAAAATTACAGCAAACTGCACTACGATACCATCTCCAAACCTACCTGGGACCGCGCTATTCTGGCCGAACCTTCCCCCGGTTCCCCCTTTAAGACACTCAATGCCCTGATCGCCCTCCAGGAAGGGGTCATTACCCCGGAGACCACGTTCAGGTGCTATCACGGATTTTACGTCGGAAACACCCTCAGGGGTTGCCACTGCGGGGGTGGGATACGCGATCTGAACAGTGGGATCTACAAATCCTGCAACGCTTATTTTGCAGGTGTCTTCCGAAAGATCTATGATAAATATCCCACCACGGACGAAGCCATGGACGTATGGGAAAAGCACATAAAAAGTTTCGGCCTGGGAGACTACCTCGGATACGACCTGCCTAATGGCCGCAAGGGCCGCATTCCCAGCAAAGAATACTATGATAAGTTATATGGCGACAACCGCTGGACCTCCAGTTATATTATTTCCAACGCCATCGGGCAGGGCGAAGTGGCCGCCACCCCCATCCAGCTGGCCAATATGGTCGCCGCAATAGCCAACCGTGGCTTCTATTACACTCCCCACCTGATCAAAAAAATCGGAGGCAAGGAAATTGATAAACCGGAGTACACCGTCCCGAAATATACCACAATCGACCGTAAATATTTCGAACCCGTGATCCAGGGCATGGCGGATGTATACAAGAAAGGAACCGCCAGATGGCTACAGGTGCCGGGCATAGAGATTGCCGGTAAAACGGGGACGGTAGAGAATTATACCAAGATCAACGGGGTCCGTACCCAATTGACGGACCACTCCCTTTTTGTCGCATTCGCACCGGTGGAAAACCCGAAGATCGCCCTGGCCGTATACATAGAGCACGGATATTTTGGCGCCCGCTATGCAGGGCATATCGCGTCTTTGATGATCGAAAAGTACATCAAGGGGGAGATCACCCGGACCGACCTGGAGAAAAGGATGCTGGAGAAAACGCTGGAAGCGGAATATGCCAAACCGTATAGCGGGGAAGAATTCAAGATTAACGAACATGTCTGGTAGAAGCCTGGTTAAACGCATCGATTGGCTCTCCATCCTTTTTTATCTCTTACTTATCGGAATCGGCTGGATCAATATCTACTCCAGCACATTTTCAGAAGACCACCCCCATATCCTGGATTTCAGTCAGCTGTACGGGAAACAACTTTTCTTTGTCCTGGTCAGCCTGGCCAGTGCCCTGCTTATCCTGGCCCTGGAGGCGAATATTTACGAGCGTTTCGCAGGCCTGTTCTACATCATTTCCATGGCCCTGTTGCTGGGCCTGTTCGTCTTCGGGAAAACCATAGCCGGCGCCACCTCCTGGTACAACCTGGGGTTTTTCAACCTACAGCCTTCGGAAATTGCCAAGGTAACCGCTGCCCTCGCCCTGGCGAAATACCTCAGCGATATCCAAACCGATATCAAACGCAGGAAAGACCAGCTTTACGCTTTGATGATCATTATCCTGCCTGCAGCCCTTATCGTCCCTCAACCCGACCCCGGAAGTGCCCTGGTTTTTTTCGCCCTGGTTTTTGTACTCTTCCGGGAAGGACTGCCCCTCATCTACCTCGGCATTGCATTCTTAGCCGTGATCATATTTATCACCACGCTGATGTACGGCACAATCTGGGTAGCCATCGGCCTTGCCCTCATGATCATCCTGATCTTCCTGTTAAAAAGGGCGAAGACACGGATCCCGCTTTTTCCCATCACGGCACTCTTCGTGGTGTCTATCCTGTTTTCCCTCTCTGTGGACCAGGTATTCCACAAGGTCTTCGAACAAAGGCACCGGGACCGCTTCAGTTTATGGCTGGGCCTGGAAAAGGATCCGAACAAACTGGAGGAAATCCGCAAGACAATAGGATATAATACCTATCAATCCGAAAAGGCAATTGAATCCGGCGGTTTCTTCGGCAAGGGTTTCCTGGAGGGCACACGGACCAAAGGGGATTTTGTGCCGGAACAACACACCGACTACATTTTCAGTACCGTTGGGGAGGAATGGGGCTTTCTGGGGACCACCACCGTGGTCATCCTGTTTACGCTGCTGCTCCTTCGGCTGGTATATCTGGCGGAAAGACAGAAGAACGCCTTCAGTCGCATGTATGGCTATGGGGTGATTTCCATCCTTTTCATCCATTACTTCATCAATATAGGGATGGTCATCGGTATCCTTCCCACTATCGGTATCCCCCTGCCGTTCTTCAGCTATGGAGGATCCGGTCTGTTGGGATTCACCATCCTGCTGTTTATTTTCCTCAGGCTGGACGCCAACCGCCTCAATGAGTGGTGAAACCCGGGGAAGATTTTGTAAGTTTAACACAGCAATATCGTACTAAGTAGGAGGCCGAATCCCGGCCTTATAATCAGAAAAAGCAGAATGATCACCTGGAAAGACGTAATACACTTTTCGGTAGCCGGCAATCCCCGGCCCGACAAGCGCATCGAAAAAACGGATGCGGAGTGGCAGGAGCTATTGACCCCCGCCCAATACAGGATTACCCGAAAAAAAGGTACGGAAGCCCCGCATTCCGGAGCGTTTTGCAGCAGCCACGAGGCTGGCAAATACGCCTGTGTGTGCTGCGGAACCCTCCTCTTCGATTCAACCATAAAGTTCGATTCGGGGACCGGCTGGCCCAGTTTCACACAGCCATATAAAGAAAATTCCATCAAGTATCTGAAGGACCGCTCTTTCGGGATGACCCGTATGGAAGTGCAATGCAATACCTGTGACGCCCATCTGGGACATGTTTTCCCGGATGGCCCCGAACCCACAGGCTTACGGTATTGCATCAACTCAGAATCCCTGGAACTGCTGAAAGAAACCACCCCCAATGAAACCTGAAAAGATTTCGCTGGCAACCTTCGGGGGGGGATGTTTCTGGTGTACCGAAGCTATTTTCCAGCAATTACAAGGGGTACAGAAAGTGGTTTCGGGCTACAGCGGAGGAAAGGTCCCGGGGAAACCTACCTATCGCGAGGTATGTTCGGGCCGCACCGGGCATGCGGAAGTGGTGCAGATCACATTTGACGGGCAGCAAATCTCCTACGACGACCTGCTCAGGGTCTTTATGAGCACCCACGATCCGACCACCCTGAACCGGCAAGGGGCCGATGCAGGTACTCAATACCGCTCGGTTATCTTCTACCACGATGCCGAACAGGAAAAAGTGGCGCGGGAAATCCTGGCTGAAATGGCCGGATATTATCCCAACCCGATTGTAACAGAGGTGAGCCCGCTGGAAACATTCTATCCCGCAGAAGACTACCACCAGGATTATTACAACCAAAACCCCGGGCAGGGGTATTGCAATTTTGTGATCAGTCCCAAACTGGCTAAGTTCCGGAAAGAATACGCGGATAAACTGAAAGTGCCTAAGGGGTAGCCGGCCCCGGGTACAAGGGTAATCGTTCGGTGCGGTGCAGCGTAATGATATCGAAAAAGGCAATGGGCGGGGTGATGGTTGCCTCAAATAAAACCTCCCTGGTCTCCGCCTCCACTTCTATGGCCTTGGCATAAGCCGCTCCTCCATTTTGAATGGCCCCCGGGGAGATGATCACATGGTCTTCAGATGCCAGGTAGTCCACGTCCGAAACGATGCGTGAAAAGGTGTCTGCGCCCCGTTCTTTCCCGTATTGCCATTGCTGTTGTACCGTCATGGCCACAGGATCTATGGTGTAGCGTACCGCCCGGCTATATTGTGAGGCCGCCCCGTAATTGCGGGAATCCCCGTTGTCATAAACCATCAGGTCTCCGTTGGGCAGGAGTTTGGGGGCATGCTGATACCAGGCCCATTCGAAATCGGGGTGGTTTGTATTGCCGGTGATGACCCCCGTGTCGGCAATAGGCTGCCCCTGGGCGTCAAGGGGTTGCAGAAGGAATGTGTTGAGATCCTGCCCGTTTCCTGCCAGAGCCCACCCTTTGTGGGGAGCCAGGATCCATACCACTTCGTTGGCTGCGGTAAGTTTTACCACCCCCTGTGTGCGTCCGGAAACCACTATGGTGTCATCAGACGGATCATAGTACAGGCCGTTCGCATGAAACCAGTCTACCGTGTCCGTGGTCCAGGTTGTACGTCCGTACTGCATGGACTCCTTCAGGTCCCATTCGTTGATGATCTCCCCCGATTGCCGGTCTATTTCGATGATAATATCCTCTGTGGTGGGGGCTCCCAGCCGGTTTACGGTAACCAGGAAGTTTCCATTGGGCTTTTCGTAGACTTCGTGGTGAAAGCCATATCCCGGCATTTCCCAGGTATTCAGTACATTGCCGAAAAGATCGATTTCATATATGCGGTTATCCGGGGCAGCCCCGGCATCGTTTCCGCCTGATCCGAAGTACAGGTTTCCGTTGGCCAGCCGTTCTACCCCGACATCGTAAAAAAGTGTGCCCAGGGTGGGGTGGTTACTGAAGTCGAGATACCAGCGGATCCTGCCGTAGGAATCAAACATAAAAGGGCGTTGCGGGAAGAGGGTTCCATTGTGCCCGAAGTAGCTCACCAAGGTCATGCCTTCTGCCATGGCCTCCCGCTTTGCCTGCTGAATGGTAATCTGGGGCATGGAGGAATGCAAAGGCGAGGTGTGGATGATATAGGGCTGTGTGCCCAGCTCATTCCCATCAATGTCAAAAAATGTAAGCAGTACAGAATTATCATATCCCGCATAGAGCCCGTGGACAGGTATTTCCAATTCCCGGGCCGTGCCGGGGAAGGCATGTACCACGTCAGAATCCGGACCGTCCTGCCCTTCAATACGCAGGCTCACCCGCACCTTCAAACTTGTTTTAAGCGTGATCATTGCGGATAAGGGGGCATAGCCCGTCGGATTCAGGCTAACGGCACTGCTTTCAATAAAGTCCAGAGTCTCTTCAGGGTCCGGATGCGGGCCCGGATCGGGATTCGCCCCATCGTCCTTGCTGCAGGACACCGTGAAAAGGACCAGGAGCAATGCCAGTAGTATCCCGGGGAGGACACGGTTTCGCTTCGCAGGTGGTTTAGTCATTTTTTGGTTTTACCCTAAATCCGCATCCTCTGATGGATCAAAGGGGAGTCAGGCTTCCGAAAGATAATAAAAGCAAACAAAAAACCCCATGCACCTGCACGGGGTTTATATGTATTCGCCAACTGTGTTTTAATCCTTCACACTCGCGAGCTTGGTATTTTCGATATTGTTCATCTTGAGGTCCTGCAAGACATTTACGGCTTCCTCCACATATACGTCTTTGGCCAGGTTTTGGTGCCAGCGGTCCCGTTTTTCCCTCAGGACGGAATCCTTGGTGAACAGCTCGCGTTCATAACCCAAAGACTGGAAGGTAAGCTTGGAATCGTAATTGGAAATGCTCTTGAAGAATATTGATTTTTCCTTATCGTCTTCCGCTTCCTTCTTATATTTCCCATAATTCAGGGAGATCACGGTCTCATCCTGTTGTTCTTTCAGCCATCTTGCATTTTCGTCGATCAATTTGATCTGAGGGTTAGCGGCCATCCGCCGTTTACTGTTTGCTATGGTTTGATCATAGTCGATATACCCGTCCCAGGTCTGGTATTTGGCCGGGGAGATTTTATCCCACCCCAGCGGGTTGTTCTGGTCTCTTTCTCCCAGGTCGATATAGCTGTAGCGATCAGGGACCACCACATCGCTCTTTACCCCTTCGAGTTGGGTGGAGCCACCATTGATCCTGTAGAATTTCTGGGTAGTCAGTTTGATGGCGCCCAGGTCTCCGTATTCGTTGCTCCTCACGATGTTTTCCAGGGGGATGACATTCTGAACGGTCCCTTTCCCGAAGGTTTGCTTGCTGCCGATAACAATGGCCCTCTTGTAATCCTGCATGGCCGCTGCGAGGATCTCTGAGGCGGAAGCAGACAATTCGTTCACCAGGATCACCAGGGGGCCGTCCCACTGTATGCGTTCGTCTTTGTCCTCATAGATATCCTTATCTTTCCCGGCAGACCTTACCTGCACTATGGGGCCATCTTTAATAAAGAGGCCGGCCATCTCCACAACGGTTTTAAGAGAACCTCCCCCGTTGTCCCTCAGGTCCAGGATCAGGCCCTGAACGCCTTCTTCCTTAAGCCGTTCTACTTCTTTTGCCACGTCTGTAGCCGCATTCCGTTCTGAATAATCATCAAAATCCACATAAAATTTCGGGAGATTGATAAGGCCGAACTTTTGGTCGCCTTTGATCACTTCGGCTGATTTGGCATAGGATTCCTCGAGTTCAACCACGTCCCGTGTCAGCGACACTTCCTGAATAGACCCATCCACCTTCCGCACGGTGAGGTCCACCACCGTACCCTTAGGGCCCTTGATAAGTTTAATGGCGTCGTCCAGGCGCATTCCCACGATATTCACTGGGGGTTCCCCATCCTGTCCTACCTTCAGGATCTCATCCCCGACTTCCAGGGACTGGTCTCGCCATACAGGGCCACCTGAAATGATTTCCACGATCTTGGCGCCTTCCGATTTCTTCTGAAGCCTGGCGCCAATCCCCTCAAACTTCCCGGACATGCTGATATCAAATTTATCCTTGTCATCAGGGGCAAAATAATAGGTATGTGGATCGAACTCGTCAACGATGGTATTGATATACTGTACAAACCAGTCCTTTCGTTCCAGGTCATCGACGAATTCGAAGAACTCGTCCAGGGTCTGGCGGGTTGATTCCCTCGAAGCAACTTCCATTTCTGCAGGGGTCATAGGCCCTGAGGGAGCGGCGGCGTCAGGGTCTTCCATGACTTGCTCATCTCCGGTTTCCTCATCGGTCACCGTAATGTCTTGCTTCTGATTATTCAACTTCGAATCATAGGTGCCAATCGTGGCATATTTAAGTTGTTTCCTCCAGCGTTCACGCAGTTCATCAGTATTTTTGGCAAACGGTTGTTTGTCATAATCGATATCGATGGTTTCATCCTCATTGAAATCGAAGGGTTTTTCCAGTACTTCCTTGTAAATTCCCTTCGCTTCCTCCATTCGCTTCATAAGTCGCTCATATACCAGATTGAAGAAACTGATATCTGTATTTTTAATCTGGTCGTCTATCTGGAATTTGTATTGTTCAAATTCGAGGATATCCTCTTGCAGGAAATACCGCTTGGTGGGATCGAGGACATTGATAAAATCGTCGAACACACTGGCTGAGAAATCGTCATTGATGTCCTTGGGTTGATAATGGCCCCGTTCGAGTACATAGGTAATAAGGTCCAGCAGTAATTTATCCCTGTCATCGTTTTCAAATGATTTATTGGTAAAACTGCAGGAAGCTACAGCTATAAGGATCACCAAGAAGCCGAGTGTTAAATTCCTTCTCATTGATTATCTTTTTTTCAGCCCTGGGGCCGGATTTGAATTTCGCCTTGACTATTTAACAGAATATAGGTAAAATGCTTGAATTTACTAAGATACTGAAAAAACTATGCCAGTCCGAAAGCGCCAGCCATTAATTTTTTGTTAAAGCCCGTCTGGCTTAGGTTTTGGGACGATCAGCCAACTGCCCGGGCTTGTTTTCCCAGGATAAAAATTTAGACATTGCCGCTTCGCCGGACGGGGTCATTCCTGTAATTGAAAAGGCCTCACCCCTAGCTGTTCCCACATTAAAACGTATTTTTGCGATGTAAAGTATACCACATGCAAAAACCGCTCATCCTGGTGATCAATGACGATGGGATCAACGCTCCCGGGCTTCTTGCGCTGACGGAATACATGAAGGGATTGGGAGAGGTGGTGGTGGTTGCCCCGGAGAGTCCCCAGTCTGGTATGGGCCATGCCATTACCCTGGACGACACCTTGTATCTGAAACGCATGCGCACAAAAGCGGATTCCCCTGAGATGTACAGTTGTAGCGGTACCCCGGCCGATTGTGTTAAACTGGCCCTGCAGGAGCTGCTGGACCACAGGCCGGACATCTGCGTATGTGGCATCAACCACGGTTCCAATTCCTCCATAAATGTCATTTATTCGGGAACCATGAGTGCGGCAATAGAAGCGGGGATCGAGGGGATCCCGGCCATAGGATTCTCCCTTTGCGACTACGCCTGGGAAGCCAATTTTGAGCATTCCCGTGAATACGTGAAGACTATTGTGGAGGAGGCCCTAAAAAATGGAATGCCCAATGGGGTGGTCCTCAATGTGAATATCCCCCGCCTCCCCCGGGAAGCCATAAAGGGGATCAAAGTTTGCCGGCAGGCCAGGGCAAACTGGAAAGAAAAATTCGACAGGCGAACCAATCCTTCCGGGAAGGTGTATTACTGGCTGACCGGGGAATTTGAATTGCTGGACAATGGCGAAGACACGGACGAATGGGCCCTCGCCAACGGCTATATTTCCCTGGTCCCCACACAATTCGACCTGACCGCCCACCACGCCATACAGGATGTTAATAATTGGAAATTGATATGAATCAGAAGAAAGAAATAGCGATCGGATTTGCCGTAGGATTGATTGCCAATACAATAGGGACCCTCCTGTATGTGTTGCTGTTCTCCACCATGGGGATAGGAGATACCTTCAGGGCGGCCATCTCCCAGGGGCAACTGGGGAGCTTGCTGGCCCTGGGAGCCATCCTCAACCTGGTTGCGTTTTTTGGCTTTTTGAAAATCCGGCGCGACCAAAGGGCCAAGGGGGTGCTAATCGCCACCGTCCTTACGGCCCTGATCATCCTGGTATATAAAGTGTTTTAAAGGTGATACGATTGTGCAGGAAAAAAGGATAGATTAGCTGCCGGGCATCCCATCCATCCCGAATGGCCAACCCGACAAAGGGGTTCGAACAGGGAATTCAGGACCCGGGGTTGCGAAGAAAACCGGAATATGAACCGGCCCCACAAGGGCTCCTGTTTGGAAGCAATAGCTGAATATGAAATACTATATCATAGCCGGGGAGGCATCAGGCGATCTGCACGGGTCTAACCTGATCCGTGCCCTGAAGGACCAGGATCCCGGGGCGACCATCAGATGCTGGGGGGGTGACCTCATGGTAGCGGCCGGCGGTACTTTGGTTAAACATTACAAGGAAATGGCTTTTATGGGGTTCTCCGAAGTCCTGGCCAACCTGAAAACCATTGTACACAGCCTCAGGTTTTGCAAGGAGGATATCCGCGCTTTCCTGCCTGACGTGATCGTATTTATCGATTTTTCGGGCTTTAACCTGCGGATTGCGAAATGGGCCAGGGCGCATCATTTTCGAACCAATTACTATATCTCGCCACAGATCTGGGCGTCCCGGGAAGGAAGGATCCGGCGGATCAAGCGGGACATCGATGCCATGTACGTGATCCTGCCTTTCGAAAAGGACTTCTATGAAAAGAAATATGATTTCCCGGTACATTTTGTCGGCCATCCCCTGATCGATGCCCTGGGGGACAGGCAATTCCCGGATGCTGATGCCTTTCGAAAGGAGAACGACCTCCTCCCCAATAAGGAAATTATCGCACTCCTGCCGGGCAGCCGCAAGCAGGAAGTGGAAAAAACCCTGAAGGTAATGCTTTCGGTAACTGATGATTTTCCGGCCTACCAATTCGTGATCGCCGGGGCACCCAGCCTGGACGCAGAATTTTATGCCCCCTTCCTGAACAACCCCAAGGTCGGTTTTGTAAAAAACAAGACCTACGCCCTGTTACGAAATGCCCATGCTGCCCTGGTGACCAGCGGTACCGCTACCCTGGAGACCGCGCTCCTGAAAATTCCCCAGGTGGTCTGCTACAAGGGGAACTGGATATCCTACCAGATTGCCAGGCGTATTATTACCCTGGACTATATCTCCCTGGTAAACCTCATCATGGAAAGGGAAGTGGTAAAAGAACTGATACAGGCCGATCTGAACCCGGGTAACCTTAAAAAAGAACTCAACGTCATCCTCTCAGGCCCCAAACGAGATGCCCAATTGCAGGCATACGATAAGCTGGAACGTAAACTGGGCGGGAAAGGAGCCAGTGAAAAAGCGGCAGCGCTAATCATAGCAGGCATTGCACAGTCCCCCAAAAAATAAACGGCGGTACCCTGCATGTCCGGGATAAAATGGTACCGGGTACCCGCGCAGAAGGTGAAGGGAACAGCTTGGGAGGTAGTTGATGCCAGCCTGGAAATGCGAATGAAGAATCGGCCTGCTATCAGGAACACGAATGCCTTTACGGAGAGAAAGGGATTTATGCGGTTCATACGAAAAAGAGGGCATCCCTCGTTGTTTGTTTAAAGGCCCTGCTTGGGCAGGCCGGATGCTCCGGCAAGGAACAAGCTGGCAATATTTGGTTACCTTTGATACCTGAGACTCCATAATTGCAACCGGATGGCCCGTACAATAAGCTCGGTACTCCTCCTCCTGCTGCTCGCGGCCTGTGGCGCTAAAAAACGGGCTGCGCAGACCGAAAGTCGCCACCTGAGTGTCGAGGCCTCTGAAGAAAAAGCAGGGGCAGAAGAACGTTCAGAAGCCGGGTTCACTATCGAATCGGGCAGTACCGCGAGCTCAGAAACCATCGATGAGATCATCAACACCGCCCTGACCTACTCCGGCACACGCTATAAGTACGGGGGGACCAGTAAGAGAGGCATGGATTGTTCCGGCCTCCTCTATGTGGCTTTCAGGGCCCATGATATTGAATTGCCCAGGGTCTCATTCGAAATGGCTGAAAAAGGAAGGCGGATCCGGGTGCGGGATGTGAGCAAGGGCGACCTCTTATTTTTTAAAACCAGCCGTCGCGGCCGGAGGATCAATCATGTCGGGTTGGTCGTGGCCGTTGAAGGCGATGATATCAGATTCATTCATTCAACCTCATCCAGGGGGGTAATTGTATCGTCCCTGCATGAAGGTTTCTGGAATTATTCATTTGTCATGGCCGCCCGCATGCTATAGACTTCATGGATCTTCTTAGGTTTATCCCGGTGAAGCTCACCATCCTCCTGGCGGCCGGAATCCTTATTTCCAAATACTGGAAACAGGGGCCGTACCTGCCGGCCATTATAACCGTTGCCGGGTTGATCCTAATGGCAATCCTTTGCCTGCGGCGCGGCAGGGAGGCAGACCCGCTTTTCGCGCTGGCAGCAAGCAGCAGCATAATCGGCCTTGGCATGTTGTGCTATTCCCTCTCCCTTCCTGCGACCCGGGCAAACCACTACGCCCGGTATACAGCAGACCGACCCGGGCTCTTTACGGTAAAAATCAGGGAGGAACTAAAAACGACCCGTTACAGCGAGCGGTATATAGCAGACATTAAACAAGTGGATAACAGGCCGGCAGAGGGGAAAATACTGCTAAGCATAAACAGGGATCCTTCCCATGTTCCGATTGCTGTAGACGATGAACTGCAGCTACATGCTACCCTCCAACCAATCCGCCCGGCCCTGAATCCCTACCAATTTGATTACTCCCTATATATGCAGGGTTTGGGTATCTATGATCAGATCCGCGCCAACAAGGCTTCCTTTTGCCGGGTATCACATCCGGCCACCACCCTGCCCGGGATGGCTGCACGCCTACGGGGAAAGATAAGCCGGGCGCTCGCAGCCGCGGGGACCGGGCAGGAAGAGCTCAGCATCATCGAGGCACTGCTGCTGGGGCAGCGAAATTCTATTTCCAGCGAAACCTATGATGCATATAAAAACGCAGGGGCCGTGCACATCCTCGCCGTGTCAGGCCTGCACATCGGTATCCTTCTCTGGATTTTGCATTTTCTGCTAAAGCCACTGGAACGGTTGCCGGGGGGCAGGAAGATCAAGCTGCTTTTTTTATTGCTGCTGCTATGGTCCTATGCCTTGCTGGCGGGCCTCTCACCTTCTGTCATAAGGGCTGTAAGCATGTTTTCCTTTGTGGCCTATGCACTCTGCCTCAACCGGCCTTCCAACGCCTATAACATTTTGGCATTGTCTATGTTTTTTGTGCTTTTGGTATTCAGCCCCCGCCTGCTTTTCCAGGCCGGATTTCAAATGAGCTATGCCGCTGTATTTTCCATCCTCTGGATCCATCCCAGGCTACAGGCCCTGTGGAGGCCCCGTCATGAGCTGGTGCGCAAGACATGGCAGTTACTGTGTGTGAGCCTGGCCGCCCAATTGGGGGTATTTCCCACTAGCCTGTATTATTTCCATCAGTTCCCCGGCCTTTTCTTCCTTTCAAGCCTGTTGATCATCCCTTTGCTCGGGATCCTGCTAGGCGCTGGCTTTCTGATCGTCCTTCTGGCCTTATTTAACCTCCTCCCCCCCGCACTGGCCGGGCTGTATGGCAACCTTATAGGCGCAATGAATGGCCTTGTAGGCTGGATTGGAAGACAGGAAGCCTTTATTTTCCGGAACCTGCCCTTTGATCTCCCCAAACTGATTTGCTGCTACATCATTATCACGGGCTTTGTGGCTTTGCTTTCCGGAATTACCTACAAAAAGACCATGGTATTGCTCTCCGGGCTAATCGCCCTGCAGCTTTGGGCAGGTTTCCGGACCATGGAAGTACGGGGGAAAGAGGGGGTATGGATAATGCACGATTCGCGCAATACCATGCTTTTTCATCAAACCGGCCGCCAGTTGGACTATGCATCTAAAAACGGGGAGGTGCCTGAAAACCTCCTGGCGGGCTTCCGGGTTGGTGCGGGTATAAAATATGTCAAACAGCAGCCACTTGCCCCAGCCTACCAATGGGAAGAATCCAGATTATACCTCGTCGACGGCAAACTTCCGATACCCTCCTTCTCTGACGATACGGTTTACCTGTTGCTGGTCAATTCCCCGAGAATACACTTGGGACGGATCCTGGAAGCCTCGCACCCTGTGGAAGTCATTGCAGATGGAAGCAACTACCCCTCCTTTGTCGCCAGGTGGCGGGCAAGCTGTGAGGCTCTTAATATCCCCTTCCACTACACAGCAAAAAAGGGAGCCTACGAACTTCCATTGGAATAGCGATCAATGCACCCCGTGCATCAATTTTTTTAATACCGGATGCAGGAGCATGGCGATTAACCCAAGGGCAAAACAGACACCCGAGAAAATCCCAAAAAAGGTGCTGAGGGAATATTCTGCCGTGATCCGGTCGATCATCCCCCCCATGGTGCCTGCGGATTTTTGGCCAATCGCCAGCGCCAGATACCAGATCCCGAACATAAACCCGATCATACGGGGCGGCACCAGCTTGCTGAGGTAGGAAAGGCCCAGGGGCGAAAGGCACAATTCGCCCATGGTGATGAATAAATAGGCCAGAATCAGAAAGACCATACTCACCGATGCCGTGTGGGCCCCTTGCGGAATCCCCATGGTACCGAAAACCAGGACCGCAAAGCCCAGGCCCTGGAGCATCAGCCCGAAGCCATATTTAAACGCCCCGCTGGGGTTGTATTTACTTTCCCACCATTTGGTAAACATGGGGGCCAGGGTAATGATATAGAACGAATTCAGGATGGCGAACCAACTCGCCTCCACTTCATTTCCCGGCTGGGAAAATTTCTCTGACAGGCGGAACAGGACCAGCGCCCATATCCCCAGGAATGCAAGTCCCAGGGCCCAGTTGGAATAGGGAATTTTTTTATAGGTCTTTCGGAACAAGAGGTACAGGACCCAGGTTATGATCATGAGGGGTACCGTGGTGAGCAGGGCGTCCACGACCTTAAAGATCATCGATGCCGATCCCACCAGGGTCCGGTTGGTGTAATCCCTGGCAAATATTGTCATTGAACCCAGATTCTGCTCAAAGGCTGAAAAGAAGAACACCGTAAATATCCCGAAGATGGCTACCGCGAAGATCCTGTCCCTTACAACCCTGGAATATCGCATCGTCCTGGAGATGACCAGCACAAGGAATAGCACAAGGGCAATCAGGACGGTACTATTGGAACCGTCCAGGCCCCCTAGGTGATAATTCAGCATATTGACGTCGCCGATCTTGGAAAGAGGGTCATTGAACAGGTAAAGCAGCCCACCCAGGCTACTGAGTACGATGAGGACCTTGTCCAAAAGCGTGAAGGGGTTTAGTTTTTCACCTTGCCCGGCCACTCCTGCGGGGTGGTCTTGCTGTTGGGGCGAAATCATATCATAAGCGCCTTTGAGTGGTTTGGCGCCAACCTGCCCGAAAAGAGCCGAAGCCTGCCAAAACTGTATTAATCCCAGGAACATGAAAATCCCTGCCAGGCCAAACCCCCAGGACCAGCCGAAATTTTCACCCAGGTAGCCGCAAAGCATCATCCCGAAAAAAGCCCCGGCATTCACCCCCATGTAGTAGAGGGTATAGGCCCCATCTTTTTTGGATTCCTTATCCCGGTACATTTCGGAGATTACCGAGGTAATGTTGGGCTTAAAAAAGCCGGTGCCAATCACCAGGAAGGCGAGCCCGAGGTACAAAGCCCATGAAGTCTCAACCGCCATGCAGGCGTGCCCCAGGGTCATGATCAAACACCCGATTGCCACAGCGATCCTGTACCCCGTAAAACGGTCGGCTATATAGCCCCCGAGGATGGGCGTCAGGTACAGGAGGGAGCCATAGGTACCTATCAGGGCCAGGGCATTTTCCCTCGGCCATCCCCAGCCCGGGTTATCGCCGATCAGGGAGGCGGTGAGGAAAAGCACCAGGAGGACGCGCATGCCGTAGAAGGAAAACCGCTCCCACATCTCCGTAAAGAAAAGGACGAATAGCCCGGCCGGATGCCCCAGGACCTTGTCTTTGAACATGTTTTCAATATCTGTATTCATATGAAACGGCGGTATGTTGATTCCTTATTTTCGGGTTCCCTTGATCTTATGACTCATCGGCCAGTTCAAAAGGTTCCTGTTCGTTTCGCGACTCGTCCTTCTTCAGGTCTTCCGCATTATGGGTCAGACGTTTCAGGGGCTTAAGCAAGGCCATGACAAGCAAACCGAAGATCACGCAAAATATGGTGATCCCGGCGAAGGTATTTAACTCCCCGGCTTCCGAAGCGCCTTCCCCAATAAGCCCGGCCACTTTGTTCCCCAGCCCGGTGGCGGCAAAGTATACCCCCATCATCAGCGCCCCGTAACGAACCGGGGCCAGTTTGGTGATAAAGGAAAGGGCCACCGGGGAAGCACAGAGCTCTCCCAGGGTATGGAACAGGTAGGCCAGGGCCAGCCAGTACACGGCAGACTCCCCTAATTTTTCGTATTCCATGGTTGCAAATACCATAAAGACAAAACCAAGGCCCATTATGATTACGCCGTTGGCCATTTTGAACAGGGAGGATGCTTCCCGGCCCCGGTGTTTCCACCATAGCCAGAAATTGGCTACCGGCACGGCAAATACCATGATATAAAACGGGTTGAAAAACTGGAAGGCAGCGGCAGGGATCTCATAACCGAACAGCATCCTGTCCGTCCGGTTTTCCGCATACAGGTTCATCAGCCCACCGGCCTGCTCGAAAGCCCCCCAGAAGACGATCACGATCACAAAGGAGAGCAGGAGTACCAGATACCGGTCCTTTTCCACTTTCGTTCTCAAATCGCGATATATCGTGGTCATCATCCCGACCACAAGTGACAGGAAAATAAAAAAGAGCAGGTAGGCAACCGTTTGGTCATCGATATAGAACCAGGTCAGCAGGCAGGAAGCAATCCCCAAGAACAAAGTGATCACCAGGGGGGTCCGGCTGGTGAACTGGTCCCTGAATATTTCACGCATGGAAACGTCGTCTGTATTGGCCTCATTTTTTTCAGGGGGATTGCCAACGGTAACCAGGTATTTCTGGCCACTCAGATAGACGATCTGTCCGCAAACCATCCCGACAGCTGCCAGCCCGAAACCGGCATGCCATCCGTAAGCATCGGCCACAACGGCCACCACCAGGGCTGCCAGGGCCGCGCCGGTGTTGATGCCTATATAGAATATGGAAAACCCCTTGTCCCGACGTTCATCCCCGGGCGGGTACAAGCCGCCAACCAGGGTGGAGATATTGGGCTTTAACATACCCACCCCGGCAACGATAAGCGCAAGGCCCAGATAGAAGGCCCAAAGCGCCTTAATGGAGAGGATGCCGTGACCGGCCACCAATAGGAAGCCGCCAATCATCACCGAACGTTTTTGCCCGATGAGTTTGTCGGCGATGATCCCGCCCGGGATAGACGCCACATAAACCAGCATGGTATACCACCCGTACAGGGAAAGTGCCTCCGCGTCTAACCAACCCAGTCCCGGATTGTCGCCGACGGTCAGGGCTGTCAAATAGAGAACCAGGATCCCCCGCATCCCGTAATACGAAAACCGTTCCCACATTTCCGTCATGAATAAAATGTAGAGTCCGACCGGATGCCCGAACAATTCCTTTTCATGTGCCGGTTTAGTGGATGGGGTCATGGGATTGGTTTTTGTCAGTTTGGAGTAAATGGCGCTCCAGAAAACCGGTCATCATCCGGAATAGGTGCAGGCGGTAATTCCCGCCGTCTATTCCGTGATCCCGATCGGGATATATCGCCCATTGGAAGGTCTTGTCTGCCTGGACCAGGGCATCGATCATGCGCATGGAATTCTGCACATGCACGTTGTCATCCGCACTGCCGTGTACCAACAGGTAATCCCCCTGCAGCATGGATGCAAAATTAAGGGGCGAGTTTTCATCGTAACCCGAGGGGTTTTCTTCAGGGGTACGCATATAGCGTTCAGTATAGATCGTATCGTAAAAGCGCCAATTGGTAACGGGGGCTACCGCGATCGCCACCTCAAACGTATCATGGCCCTTCAGGATGCAATTGCTGGCCATAAACCCGCCATAGCTCCACCCCCAGATCCCGGTACGCGCGGGGTCTATGTAGGGCAGTTCACTGAGTTTTTGCGCCGCGGCGATCTGATCCGCCACCTCGTACTTCCCTAATTCCAAATAGGTCTGCTTTTCAAAATCCCGGCCTTTGAATCCCGTTCCGCGCCCATCCACACAGGCCACCACTATTCCGGAGGCAGCCAGGACCTGGTGCCAGTAATCATTGCTTCCCATCCAACTGTCGGCCACAACCTGGGAACCGGGTCCGCTGTATTGGTATAACAGGAGTGGGTATTTCTTGGACGGGTCGAAGTCAGGGGGCTTTACCATCCACATATTCAAATCGGACCCATTCAGGGTAAGGGTGCTGTATTCCCTGGGAGACCATTGGTATTGACGGAGTTTTTCCAGTAAGGCCGAATTATCTTTGATGAGGCGCACGGCTTTCCCGTTCCTGGCCAGATGAAGCGTGTATTCCGGGGGGGTGTTTG
>Ga0102952_1000071_pt1 | contig 57525 bp, 53 predicted proteins | sample SalPon2A_C_D1_MG_FD_78506 | JGI IMG/M metagenome (GOLD analysis project Ga0102952, IMG submission 78506) | Soil microbial communities from South San Francisco under conditions of wetland restoration - Salt Pond MetaG R2A_C_D1_MG | ecosystem: Environmental > Terrestrial > Soil > Wetlands | place... | reverse complement strand
TCAAACAATCAGGATTATCTGAAAGAAGAAGCTGACCTGGGTACTCTGGGGTCCAGAATTGAAAAGATCGAGGTTGAAATATTAAGGGCTCTCAGAAATGCCTCTGAAGATGGGATAGAATATCTGAAACAGAATGACGAAATCAGGGATTGCGAATATTATATAGACAGACTGAAAACGGAATCTAAAAACAGGATGTCCAGAGAGAAAGAAATTCTGAACTCTGACCTGAGTGTAGATGGCATTGATTCCTGGGGAAGGCTTTACAACACCATGTCAGGAAGATTGACTTTCGTGATGGCATATCCGGACGGAAATACTGAAACAGTTCCCATGTCCCGGAGAAGGTCACTGATGGAAAATCCCGACAGGGAAATAAGAAAAGCGGCATTCCATGGAGGTAATGAATCATGGGGATCGGTGGATTATATTGCAGCATCAGCTCTGAACTCAATTGCGGGTACAAGATTAACACTTAACAGCCACCGCGGGATTGACAAGTTTCTCGATGTAGCTCTTTTTCAGTCTGCTATTAGCAGAGAGACTCTTGAGGCGATGTTTGAGGCGATTTATGAACATAACGATGTACCAAGGGAAATTCTTGCCGGGAAAGCCGCAATCATGGGTACAGAGGGAGTTGCGTGGTATGACCTTGGAGCAGAGAACGATTTTGGAGAAAGGCAGAAAGTGGATTGGGAAAAGGCCAAGCAGATCATTCTTGATTCTTTTAATTCAACATACCCGGCTCTTGGTAAGTTTTACAGCGAATTATGTAATAAAAACTGGATAGAATGGGAACCAAGAGAGGGGAAACGACCGGGCGGTTTTTGTACAACCTCTCTCTTCAGTAATGAATCAAGGATTTTCATGACATACAACTACGGTATAGGGGATATAATTACTCTTGCCCATGAAACAGGTCACGCATACCACAGCTATCTTCTGAGAGGTACAAGACCATTTAAAAGATTCTATCCAATGACACTGGCTGAATCGGCCTCGACATTTGCCGAGATGATACTCACCGGCGGAATACTTGAGGACCAGGACATAAAAACTAATGAGAAGAAGCATATTCTTTCCACGGAACTGGAGCACGGGGCTATATTCCTCATGGATATCCCCGTAAGATTTGAATTCGAAAAAAGATTTTATGAGGAAAGAATTAATGGTTCTGTTAGTGTTAACAGGCTGTATGAACTAATGGCTGAAACACAGAGGAATGTTCTCGGGGATATACTTATCGAAGAAGACCCTTTCTTCTGGATCTCCAAATTGCATTTTTATATAACCGGCCTGACATTTTACAACTTCCCCTACTCATTCGGTTATCTCCTGAGCAGGGCATTATTCCGGAGATTCAGGGAAGAAGGCAAAAGCTTTTTGACTGATTTTGAAAAATTGTTAAAGACCAGCGGATCTCTGGACTGCGAGCATGTAATCAAGAATTCAATTGGCGAAGATATAACAACCAGAGAATTCTGGTCAAGATCTATTCTGAGTCTTCGTGAGACCATTGAGGATTTCAAAAAACTTTGATTCCCAAAGATTCTCAGAAATGGTGTGATATTACATTAGTAACGGGAAGTGGCTGATTAACTATTATATCAACTATCAGTGAAGTCATAATACATAACATGTAGATTATAGACGTTGAGAAAACTTTACCGTAGTTCCCCTTGTTAATTATGCTCCTGATAACTGTGTATTCGAAATACCCCCCGATAATGAGAGAGAAAATTGCAAAATAAGACGAGCTTATACCTGCCAGCCACAATGTAAGGCATAACGGAACAAGGGACAGGGAATAGATAAGTATCAGTATATTCGTATATTTCGCACCGAAAACAACAGGCATAACCGGAACCCCCGCTTTCCTGTAATCGTCCTTGTATTTTTGAGCCAGTGCCCAGAAATGCGGAGGTTGCCACAACATCATAAAGGTAAAAAGTATGATACCTTCTACCTCTATATGGGATTTTACAGCTGTATAACCGATCAGTATCGGTAGTGCCCCCGGTATACCTCCGAGTATTGTACCGAAGGGAGAACTTCTCTTCAGGAACAACGTGTAAAGAAAAGTGTAGCTTAATATGGCAAGAATTATCAGGATAGTATTTATGATATTCAGATAGGCTACAGAAACGAATAATGAAATAATTATAAGAACCGAAGATATTATGACAGCATTCCTGTCACCAAGGGTTTCAAGTGCCTGGACCCGCTTGTTAAGGCGAGACATCTTTTCGTCGAGCTTTTTATCAAGAACGTTATTAACAATTGCTGATCCGCCCGCGCTGAAAAGAAGTGAAATCAGTCCCAGAAAAAGAATATAAAGATCCGGCAATCCTCTTTCCGCGACCACCATACCAGCAAAGCCGGTAAATGCGACGCTTAATATTATCCCCGGTTTGGATAAGAGTATTGCTGAAACTACAATTTTGCCTGTAGGCTTTCTGTTTTTCTTCATGATAACAGTTTAGCAGAATTTACAAGGCGGCCTTTTTCTCAGAGGATTTGAAAAATGCATGCAGGGTAAAGGAAAATATCAGAATAGCAACCGAGAGATGTAATGCGGTCAGATCATAGCTCAGATGGGTTAACACAACCATGGCCCCGAGAAATATTTGAACTATTATAAGCAGCAATATAAAAGTAATGTTCCTTTTTACATAGTCGAGTCTGCCGCTAACCATTGAGTAAAGGAATAATACAGCGAAAATAATAAAGATCGTATAAGCAACGAGTCTGTGGCTGAAATGAGTAATTACTGTATCCGATATGAGCGGTGGTATCCATTGGCCGAGACAGGTCGGAAAATCGGGACAGGCAAGGCCTGCACTTGAGTGTCTGACATAAGCCCCGAGCACTGTCTGTGCGAAAATGACTACTGACATGATAAAGAAGAACGTGCTGGACCCCTCTAGTGCAAGAGTCGGTTTATGACTGATACCGTCATAATATGCCTGGTAAAGCACCGTAGCGAATATTATCATTGCGTTTCCGAAGTGAATCGTTGTGAGGTCCACCGGGAGCTCCAGTAGAACTACTATACCCCCCAGTACTATCTGGACCAGGAGTAGAACAACAGATAGTGCCGGAATTATTTTAAATGCACCGTTATAGATCCTGAATCGTCTTATAACAAGGGCAATTATAAATATCGAAGTAATAGCCCCTATCACCCTGTGCATGAATTCCATATATATATCCCACCTGAATGGAGGGAGTATTGTTCCATGGCAAAGCGGCCAGTCCGGACAGGCGAGTCCTGCTTTCAGACCGGCAACGAGGTTTCCCCATATAAGCAAGATGAATAATGAAACTACAGCTAACTTTGAGAGCATGTCAGTGTATTGTCGGGACTCTTGTAAATACATCCATAATAGTAGAGGAGATCAAAAGGAATAGCAGGAACAATGGATAAAGTGCATATACCCATGTGAGCTTGTCTTCATATTTTAAATGCATAAAGTAAAGGGCTACGATCGTCGCCTTTACGGAAGCTATAACCATCGCGACCACCACGTTCCAGTCACCAAAATGGAACTGTGCAATATAAACGGTCAAAGCAGCCAAAACAGTAAGGGCTATCCATACTATTATGAAAGTTTTAGGACCCGGATGATGCGCTTCATGTATACTGGCGTTGTTACTCATTTCAGCCTCCTTTACGCTACGCGATTAAATATAATAGCGGGAACAGGTATATCCATATGACATCAACCAGATGCCAGTACAACCCGCCTACTTCTATAGGGGTATTGTAATTTTCATTGAATTTGCCCTTGTGAGTCAGATAAGTGATTACGGAGAGGATAGTCAGTCCCACAAAAACATGAATCATGTGAAGACCCGTCATCAGATAGTACAGGGCATAGAATATGCTGGTCTGCGGATACAGGTGCTTGTGGAAATCCTCGGCATATTCGAAATATTTATTTATTCCGAAAGCCAGTCCGCATATTATCGTTATCAGCATGAAAATTACTGTTCTTGTTTGTTTTCCTTTCTGTATCGACCAGACTGCCATGGCCATAGTAAAACTGCTGAAGAGAAGGATGAAAGTATTAATAGTTCCGAACCAAACATCGAGCTCCCGGTGCTGTTCAGCAAACATTTCGGGATACCTTGCTCTGTATATGGCATACGCAGCGAACAAACCACCGAAAAGAAGGATCTCTGTACCGAGAAAGAGCCACATCCCGAGTTTGGATGATTCATATTCGACTACAGGGTCGAGTTCGTGGTGCTCTTCAGCGTGACTAGCTACTGTAGAATCCATTTTTATCATGCCTCCGTTTTACTTTTCTTTCCGTAACCGTATGTCCAGTCGGTCACGGTCGGGATTTCGTGAAAGTTTTCATGCGGCGGGGGTGATGGTACCTGCCATTCGAGTGATAGCGAATTATACGGATTTTGCGGGGCTTTTTTCCCACCTATAACGCCCGCAATAAGATTCACGGTCATTATAAATATACCAAGACCCAGTATCCATGAACCGTATGTTGATATTTCATGCAGTGTCTGGAACTGCGGCGGATAGCTTGCATACCTTCTCGGCATACCTTCAACACCCAGAAAGAACTGCGGGAAAAAAGTTACATTAAATCCCACGAATATAAGGAACCAGGCAAGTTTTGCCACTGCCTCATTGAACATTTTACCAAACCATTTCGGATACCAGAAGTGCAGAGCACCGAAGAATCCAAAAACGGTTCCTCCTATCATAACATAATGCATATGAGCCACAACGAAGTAAGTATCATGTAGGGGGACGTCAACTGCGAGTGTCCCCAGATAAACTCCGGTCAATCCTCCGATTGTGAACAGGAAGATAAATGAAAGCGCATAGAGCATTGGTGACTCAAGTGATATAGAACCTTTATACAAGGTTGCTACCCAGTTAAATACCTTAATAGCCGTGGGTATTGCAACGAGCATGGTCAGAAAAGAGAATATAGCTGCGGCAGTCTGGGAAATACCACTTACGAACATATGGTGCATCCACACAAAAAAGCTTATTATCGCTATCGCAAAACTGGAGTATGCAATTGCCTTGTATCCGAATATAGGCTTTCTGGAGAAAACCGGGATTATCTCTGAAATAATACCGAAAGCCGGAATTACCATGATGTAGACAGCAGGGTGTGAATAGAACCAGAAGAAATTCTGAAACAGGATAGGGTCTCCGCCTTTTGCAGGATCAAAAAATCCTATATCCAGTGTCCTTTCAGCTATAAGGAGCAACAAAGTAATACCAACTACAGGCGTTGCAAGAAGCTGTAGAATAGAAGTAGCATATGCTGACCAGATGAAAAGCGGCAATCTGTCCCAGGTCATTCCGGGTGCTCTTAGCTTGTGGATCGTCACTATGAAGTTCAAACCTGTCAGAATCGAGGAGAAACCCAGAACAAATACCCCGAATGTAATGAGGATTACATCTGTCCCGGTCTTTACGCTGTAAGGAGTGTAGAATGTCCATCCTGTGTCAGCAGGTTGTAATAAAGCGGCTAACAATATTATCGTACCGACCAGATATATCCAGTAACTTCCAAGGTTAAGTTTGGGGAACGCAACATCTCTTGCACCGATCATAAGCGGAATTAAAAAGTTCCCGAGAGAAGCTGCAACTCCCGGAACAATAAAGAAAAACACCATTATTGAACCATGGAGAGTGAACAGAACATTATAAGTATGCGGAGAAACAAAATCGGATTCAGGGGTAAGTAGCTCGTACCTCATCAACATTGCGATTCCGCCTGCGATCAGGAAGAAAGTTGATATTGTAATCAGGTACATCAGTCCTATTCTTTTATGATCTGTTGTCAGTACCCATGATAGTATGCTTTTCGGCTCGTAAAATGAAACGTTCATTGTTTCAGTGGCAGCACCATTTGACATGATTGCTTTAACCTCCTCTTAACGATAAAACCTATTTAAGCGATTTTATATATTCAATAACGCCGGTAATTTCTTTATCCGATAATTTTCCTTTGAACGAGGGCATAACAGGCTGATAACCTTTAACTATCTGTGCTTGTGGTTCAAGAACAGAATGCCTGATGTAGTTTTCGTCTGCTGTTACCGTTTCTCCACTTTCAAGTTCTACTTTATGGCCGTAAAGACCTTTGAATGTAGGACCAACTACAGGGCTTCCGTCAATGCTGTGACATGCGCTGCAGCCCTTTTCCTGGTAAACTTTCTTCCCCCTTTCCCGGGGTGAAAGCTCCGCTGCTTCAGCTACTTCAGCGCCGCCTTTGCCCTTGTTCATCCACCTGGAAAAAGCTTCGGGGCTAAGAACGTGAACAACAGCCCTCATTTGCGAGTGACCTGTGCCACAGTATTCTGCACAGAACAGATCGAAATCCCCTGCCTTGGTAGGAGTGAACCACAGCTGTGTATATCTTCCGGGCAATACGTCCTGTTTTACACGGAATGCCGGAACAAAAAAGCTGTGAATAACATCCTCGGACTGCATTATCATCCTTACCGGACGGTCCTTCTGAACATAAAGTTCGTTTATCGTCTTTTTACCATCGTAATATTCAAATTCCCACATCCACTGTCTTGCAGTTACGTTCACTTCAGTGGCATCCTTTGGAGGGTTCTTCATGTGAACAAATTCAATATAACCCCATGCGAAAAAGATCATGAGTAGTATAGAGGGAACCACTGTCCAGATAACCTCGATAACTATGTTCCCGGTTATGTAGGGTGTATGATCGTCATCCGATCTCCTTCTGTATTTGAGAGCGTAATAGACCAGGAATACGGATATCAACAGAAAGAAAAATACTGATACGACTGTAACAACTAGAAGTACATTATCTACTTTGCCAGCCAGGTTAGAAGCTTCCTCTGGTAACCAACTCAACATTTCTTTTTAAGACCTCCAATGGGGATTTAAGAATGCTTATTCTCTTTCTTCCACATTACTGTTAGAAAAACACCCAGAAACAATAAAGTAACAACTCCACCCGCTTTTACAATATTTAGCGCCCGGAGAGCGTATTTTTTGCCCACAGGATCAAATTCGTAGCAAAACAAAAGAACCTTGTTCAATGTCTCGGATGAACCTATTTTTCCGTCAGCTGCTTCAAGTAAAGAGAGTTTCAAGTCTTGCGTATTATGTTCTATACCGTACAGATATCTTGATACTGTACCGTCTGGAGTAAGTATTATTAAAGCTGTCGGATGGGCATATTCCTTTCCGTCACGCTTGTAGTGATATCCAAGCTTCTTCGTGAATTCTTTGAGATTCTTTTTTTCTCCAGTTAGGAATCGCCAGCTGGAATCGGGGGCATTCTCTTTAAGTTTACTTCTGTATTCATCAGCTTTTTTATGAGCAAGTTTATAATCCTCATCCGGGTTAAAACTCATTGTTATAACCCGGTAATCCTTTCCTAGTTTCAGCGAATCCAAGTTATTTACAACGTTCAGCACATCGTTAATTGCAAATGTGCATACCCTGGGACAATTTAGATAAGCAAGATTGAGGATCACGGGTCTTTTGCCATCGAAAAAATCCCCTATTTTCACCTGATCCCCGTTTTCATTAGTGAAAGGTATATTCATGGGAACCGATTTACCCAGTTCTTCGACAATGCCTACTCCTTCCATCTGATTTGTGTCTGTTATAGCAAATGAAACTGACGGCATTAGATAAAGTGACACCAGTATTAATGAAAGCGGGAAATAGGATTTTAGGGAAGAAACAGTACACATATATCTTTTTCTGCAAAATGTAATAATGTTTTATTTATTCTTTGTGAAATGTACAACTAGCTGAAATTACTGATTATTTTTCTTCAAGTAAGGATCAAATCTCCGTCTATAATCAACTAGATTTTATCTGATTAACTATACCTGTCAAGTTGGTATAAACTTAATATATTTGGAATTTATATGTTTATGTTTACAATTCTTGAGCATGGATTCTATAGTTGATGTTCCGGGAATATCTGTAGGAGAGTATTCTGATTATAGTGCTGGCACAGGCTGTTCAGTGATCCTATTTGATTCTTCTGTTAAAGGCGCTCTCGATTTAAGAGGTGGAGGTACCAGTACAAGACAGGTTGACTCACTTCTTCAAAGTGGTACTTATGGCAGAATCAACGCCATACTGCTGACAGGGGGAAGCGGTTACGGGCTTAATGCTTCAGAGGGAGTAGTCAGATATCTTGAGGAAAAAAAGACCGGACTTGATGTAGGATACGGTTTTGTCGTACCTTCAGTACCGACCGCGGTGATATTCGATCTTGGCATAGGCGACGGTAATGTGAGACCTGATGCAGAAATGTCCTATAATGCATGCCTTGGAGCTTCCGGAAAAACAGTAGGTCAGGGGTGTATCGGTGTTGGTACAGGTGCAACTATAGGAAAAATACTTGGTCTGAAAAACGCGACAAAAGGCGGGGTGGGTAGTGCGAGCTTTCTGTTTGAAAAGAGTAATGTATATGTTGGTGTATATGTAGTTGTGAATTCATGGGGTGATGTTCTTTCTTTTGAAGACGGAAGGATAATTGCAGGTGCAAGAGATGTTGAAAATGGCGTGGGGTTTATGGATACAGTAAAGTTGATAAAGCAAGGATACGAAAGCAGAACACCTGTCTCCGGCAACACAACCCTTGCCGTAGTTGCAACAAATGCACTTCTGTCCAAATCGGAGCTTTTCAGGGTTGCTACTATTGCCCAGACGGGAATATCCAGGGTTATATCCCCTGCACATACAGTTTCAGACGGGGATCTCGTTTTCTCGGTTTCCACAGGTTCCGAAAGGGGTAATGCCAATTCAATAGGAGTAGTAGCTGCTCAGCTAATCTCCCTATCTGCAAACAGGGCTGTTATGTATGCAAAGACCCTTCTGGGGATACCTTCAGCAGGTGATGTGGGAAAGTGATCGAACTATAGTGATATTTTCTCTTTCGGAACCGGTTTCTGTCTCATTTTTATACCTATAACGATCCCTATGGCAATAAAGGAGGTAAGTACTGAGGACCCGCCATAACTGAAAAGCAGAAGAGGTATCCCGATAACAGGCAGAATACCAAGAACCATTCCTATATTTATCAATGCATGCCAGAAAAACAGTGCCGCTATACCAAAGGATGTCAGCATGGAGAACTTGTCCTTAGCCGAACTTGCCGTATCAAGAATGTATATTATGAGCAGGAAATACAGTAAGAGTGTTGATGTGCTTCCTATAAAACCCCATTCTTCTCCAAGTACGGAGAAAGCAAAGTCGGTCTTCTGTGCCGGAATGAATCTCAACTGTGTCTGGGAACCTGACATAAAGCCCTTACCCGTTAGTTTGCCCGATCCGATCGCGATTTGAGATTGAATAGAATTATAACCTGTACCGAGAGGGTCAACCGAGGGATCTACAAATGTTAATATTCTGTCTTTCTGATATCCTTTGAGAAAGAAGTTCCAAGCGGGGAAAGCCACTACTATAAGCGAGATTATCACTATAAGCAGAGAATTTCTTTTAACACCCATGAAAAGGAACATGCTCCCGGATATCAGGATTATCATAATTGACGTACCCAGGTCAGGCTGTATTAGCACAAGTATGAACAGGACGGCTGTAAATCCAATCGGTTTAAGGAGATCCCTTATTCCGAATGGCCCGTCCTCAAAATCATTGTGATAGAATCTAGAGATAACGAGGATCAAAGATATTTTTACAAATTCCGATGGCTGAAGAGTGATCGGTCCGAGAGAGATCCAGCTCTTTGACCCGGAAACCTCTTTTCCCAACACTATTACAAATATAAGGAGAATTATTGAAAAAGCGTATATGTGCAGTGCATAGCGATTGAAAAGGTTGTAGTTTAAGAATGATACTCCGATCATAGTTACAAATCCGAGTGCCATCCATACAAACTGCTTTTTAAAGCTGGAGAATCCTGAATAATACGATGCACTGTAGAGATTAACAAGACCGATCGCACAGAAAGCCACAGTTAGAATCATTATTGTCCAGCCGAAATTTTTTAAGAGCCTTCTGTCAATCTTTACCATTTTTCACTAAACCTGTATCCGGGTTTTTGTCTTTTATATATTCCTGAATTATTGCTTTTGCTATTGGTGCAGCAACGGAACCACCCGTTCCGCCGTGTTCTACCAGGACCGTTACAGATATTTCCGGCTGATCCGCCGGGAAATAGGATGTAAACCATGCATGGTCCTCATGTTTATATTTTTCACTTTTTGTTTTCATGGAGACTACCTGTGCAGTCCCTGTCTTGCCGGCTACCAGCTGATCTTTGATCCTTGCGTTCCTTCCAGTACCATGACGACCATTCACGGCATTTACAAGTGCGTCTCTGACAATCTTCATATTCTCGTCGGAGAATGGCAACTTACTTTTGATTACAGGAGTATTCTCTTTTAGAACATTTCCGTCACCTGAGATAATTTTCTTTATAATTATTGGTTTCATGATATATCCGCCGTTCGCTATTGAAGAGATCATTACCGCAATCTGGAGTGGTGTCACGCTTATATAACCCTGACCGATAGCTGTAACGACTGTTTCACCCTTATACCATGGATTGTGAAAATTTTGCATTTTCCATTCCCTGTCAGGAATTACTCCGCTTTTTTCGGGTAGTATAAAACCTGTATCTGATCCGAAACCGAATATCCTGCTGTATTTTGAAAGCTTCTCTATGCCGAGTTTGTCACCGACATTGTAAAAATAAACATCACATGACTGTGTAATAGCTTCTCTGATATCCATTTCACCGTGTCCGCCTCTTTTCCAGCATTTAAACCTTTTTCGACCTATCTTGTAGAATCCCGGACAGTAAAATTCGGTATCCTGATCTATTATGTTCTCTCTGAGTGCGGCAAGGGCCGGTACTATCTTAAAGATCGAACCCGGTGCGTATGTACCCTGTGTTGCACGGTCAAGCAGCGGAAATCTCTTGTCGGTCAGTATCTTATTCCATATATTTCTGTCCATTCCTTTTACAAAGTCTCTAGGATCGTAAGAAGGACTGCTGACAAGAGCCAGAATCTCCCCAGTATTCACATTCATCACCACTATAGCTCCTGCATTCTCACCGAGTTGTTCTTCAGCTACCTTCTGGATGCCTGTGTCAATGGTAAGAACGACGTCGTTACCCTCAACAACATCCTTGTTAGTAATATTCTTTTTAAAAAGATTTATTTTTACCTCTCTGCCCAATGCATCGATTACCTTGTAATTACTTCCGTCCTCGCCACTCAACTGTTTCTGCAGCACCCTCTCAATTCCGGTTTTTCCAACAAAGTGTTCGGTGTCGAGTTCATCGAACTTCCTGAGGTCTTCATCGTCAGGTTTTCCGAGATAACCTAAAACCAAAGAGGCGAGTTTTCCGTTCTTGTAATCACGTAGGTAATTCACATCAATTGATATACCCTTAAGTTCGGTCCGTCTGGCCTCTAATACAGCAAGCGTATCACGATCTATATCACGTTCTATGTTTATTGGAGTATAGAAGTTAAGTCTTTTGGCTTCTTTGATCTTTTTTTCAATTTTAACCCTGTTCACTCCCAGTATTTCCGAAAGGTTTTTTGAAAGCAGTTCGGCATCCTCGATCTCGTTGGGGAATACGTTTACGTCAAAAGATGCCCTGTTCGTAACTAACTCTTTACCATTCCTGTCATAAATATTCCCCCTGGGTGCCGAGACATTTAGTAATCTTACACGGTTTTCCAGAGAGAATTTCTCATACTCGTCACCTCTAATGATCTGCAGATAAACCAGTCTGGCAATAAGGATGAAGAATACATTTACGACTATAAATGTAGTTATGAAAAGTCTATTTTTGTAATTTTGCATAAGTTCTATCGACCAGAACGCTCAGGAAAACACCTACTACAGAATTTATTGTAGCTTGGTTAATTATGACTTCCAAAGTAATGGAGGGTTCGTATGAAAATTTGGTTTTGAAGATAAGCCAGACGAATAACCATGTTATCACAGTCCCCCCGAAGTAAGCCAGCAGCTGGAGCGAAATATTTTCATAATCAACCTTGGCTGAGCTGTTCTTGATTATAAAGTAGGTAATAAGTCGGGAGAATGTATGAACACCCAGAGTATATCCGGACGTAGCATCCATTAAATAGCCGTTCAGAAGCACAAGCATCAATGCCCCGGGGATATCTTTTCTTATTGCAAGGAATATTATGAAGATAAGATTCAGATCGGGATAGAGGGTAGAGCCTGAATTCGGAGAAAGTATAGTTGTCTGGATTAGTAACAGGACCAGGGATACAAATATGAGGAGAAATATTTTAACAAACCTATTCATCTGCCTGTTCTTTTTCTGAAGCTGTATTAATATTGGAATTTGTCAGAACAAGCACCTCCTCCAGTGAATCAATATTTACTTCAGGGATTACTACTGCGCTGAACATACCGCCATCGCTGCTGACCTTGTTTACAATTCCGATTAATATACCTTTAGGATAAAAACCATCTTTCCCGGATGTTATGATCCTGTCACCTTTTTTTATGTCTTCTTCACGCTCAATATATTTCAGGATGCAGTTATTGCCGTTGCCTTTTATAATCCCTCTTGCTCTGGTTCTCTGTACGATCGCATCTACAGCACTAACAGGGTCTGTTATGAGTATTACCTGTGAACTCAGCTTGCCTACCATATAAATTCTTCCGACAACCCCGTTTTGAACCGCTACGGGCATACCTACTGTGATTCCTGCATTCCTGCCTTTATCTATAGTTACGAAATCGGATCTTAACGTGGAGGGACTGCCTGCAATTACCTTTGCAGGTACAGCATCGTAGGGTTCTTCCTGTATGAACCCCAGCAGTTTTTTGAGCCTCTGGTTCTGGAGTTTTAATTCGTATAGTTTAAATATCTCTGTCCTGAGTTTTTTGTTTTCATCTCTTAGTGTTCTGTTCGCATTTTTGTAGTTCTTAAGAATTACATAGTCTTCCCACGTACCGGACAATCTTGTTTTTATAAAGTTGAATGCTTTATATGGGTAATAGTTCAGGCGCATCAATCCATTTGTAACCGGGTCGGCCTTTTGACTTTCATCAATTGTTATAGGCAGAAGCTGTAACGTGATGAAAAGTAAAATGATAATCGATATTATGGGATGTCTCTTTATGTATCCCATGGCTTAAGAATAACAGACCAAAGAAGGCAATTTTACCAAACGCTTACTTCTTTTAGAATATCAAGCTTTGAAAGTGCCTTTCCTGAACCGAGGACCACGCAGGTAAGCGGGTCATCTGCAATCTTCACGGGAAGGCTGGTTTCTTCTTTGATAAGCTGGTCAAGACCTCCCAGTAAGGCACCACCACCTGCCAGCATGATTCCGGTATCTACTATGTCTGCTGATAATTCCGGCGGCGTTCTCTCCAGCGTCTGTTTTATAGCTTCAATTATTGTACTAATAGGTTCGGACAAGGCTTCTTTGACCTCTTCGGATGTGATCTCTATGGTCATAGGTATTCCTGACCTCAGATCTCTGCCCTTTACCTGCATAACTCCAAGATCACCGTTTTCCAGGGCCTTACCCAGACGCTGCTTCACCTCTTCGGCAGTTCTTTCACCGATCAGTATGTTGTAGTTGCGTTTAACATGCTGCTGTATAGCTTCGTCGAGTTTATCCCCGCCTACCTTGACTGATTTACTTACAACTATTCCTGCAAGTGAGATAACAGCCACACTGGTCGTGCCTCCGCCGATATCCACTACCATATTGCCGGTAGGCTCGGTTACTGGTAACCCTGCACCTATCGCAGCGGACATTGTTTCTTCTATCAGATAAACTTCCCTGGCACCAGCTGCTTCAGCTGATTCCTTAACTGCGCGTTTTTCTACTTCTGTGATCCCTATAGGTACTGATACGATTATCCTCGGGCGCACCAGGCTCTTTCTGTTATTGTGTGTTTTCCTGATAAAATATTCGAGCATCTTCTGGGCAATATCAAAATCCGCGATCACTCCTTCTTTTAGAGGCCTGATTGCCTTGATTGTGCCAGGTGTTCTTCCGACCATGTTCTTTGCTTCCTTGCCGACGGCAAGGATCTTTTTCTGACCTCTCGAATCCTCCTGTACGGCTACAACAGAAGGCTCATTCGCAACTATACCCTTCCCCTTGACATAAACTAGTGTATTAGCAGTTCCAAGATCGACTGCGAGATCATTTGAAAATAAACCTAGTAGTGTATTTACTATCAATGAATATTAAACCTCCCGGTAATTATAAGAAATTACCACTAAATAGCCCCGATATGAATGCAATGTTAATGTAAATTACTAAAATAAATGGATAATTATATACCATAAAACGGACAATATTAATAGCTACTATGATAGAATGAACAGAATATAAAATCAAGATAAATCATATCTGAAATAATCAATGTTCAGGATAAAAACATCCGGGAAACGATTATGTAATTGATCATGTGTCGTAAAATGGTGTACCGGTTACTTTCGCACTGATTATTTTATCTCTCGAATGAACCGAGACTTCGGTTCCGTGCTCTATATATTCTCTTCTAACGTATGCCAGAGAAACAGGTTTTTTTATCGTATAGGAATAGACCGGTGATGTTAATCTGCCGATCTTCCTGTCCCCAACGAAAATCGGATCATCTTTTGACGGTAGATCCTCAGATTCTATGACAAGACCCGCAAGATGCCAGTTGACCCTGCCTCGCCATTTGATCCTGGCAATTACTTCCTGTCCGACATAACAACCCTTTTCGAAACTCAGTGCATCCCACAAACCGGCTTCAATCGGTATGGTGGATTCATCGAAGTCTTTTCCGAATACAGGTATGCCGGCTTCCACCCTTAGAATCTCGAGAGAATCAAGCCCGAAAGGTTTTAAACCGTAATCTTTACCACGCTCGGTCATGATCAGCCACAGATCTTTTGCATAACGGTTCTCGGCCAGGATGTCCAGTCCGAATTCTCCGGTTCTGTCTACCCTGTGAATTGTTGCCTGTGAGTTTCCCAACTTAATTTCTTCGAACTGAAGTTCTTCCATTTCACCGATCTTTTCAGTATTTAATTCTCCAAGGGATCTGAAAAATTCTACCGTTCCGGGTCCGCAGATATGAAAAAGTGAATTATCACCTGTCAGGTCCTCGATCTCAGCCCTGAATGATAGTTTATATCTGACCAGGTGTTCTTTTATCCTGGAATTCATTCCGGGTTCAAGGTCGACAAGTGCATAATCCTCACCTTTGTATATCTTCATGTCTGAAACCACTTTACCTTTAACAGTAAGTAAAGTTGCGTAGATACCGTGTCCCTTTTCAAGTTTCATTACATCATTGCTTACCAAACCCTGGAGTAGTCTAAGATGCTCTTTTCCTGTGAGTTTCAACTTGCCTCTGTGCGATAGGTCTGTAATGCCTAAATTGTTTCTCGTGTTTTTCACCTCATCACCTGCTGATGAGTAGCAAACCGGAATGGCCCATTCCGAATCTTCCGGGAATATTGCGTTCAGACACAGATGCTGTTCATAAATTGCGGATTTTCTCATTATTAATAAATACCTTTACTGATCAGTTATTGAATCCATTATTCAAAAGCGGTAACTAAATAAATATTTAGCTCTCTGGTTATAAACATAACTTCTTGAAAATGATTCTGCTATATGTAGTATAAAGTTCAAAATTTCTAAAGGAAAAAGATAATGGCGAAAGAACTAAAAGACAGATACAAGGTTGTTATAATGGGGTCAGGCCCTGCAGGACTTACAGCAGCTCTATACACTGCAAGGGCAAATCTTGAACCTATTGTATTTGAAGGACTTGAAGCGGGAGGTCAGTTGACCTTAACAACAGATGTGGAGAACTTCCCGGGATTTCCCGAGGGGATACTTGGTCCCGAGCTTATGGATTCCATGAGGAAACAGGCAGAGAGGTTCGGTGCAAAATGTGTTCTTGGGGAGATCACGGAAGTCGATTTTTCAAAAAAACCTTTCAGGATAAAAACCAGCAATAATGAACTTGAAACCGATACGTTTATCATATCTTCCGGTGCAACTGCCAAAATGCTTGGTCTGGAATCAGAAAAGAAACTGCTGGGAAGAGGGGTCTCGACCTGTGCAACATGCGACGGATTCTTTTTCAGAGACCAGGAACTTGTTGTAGTAGGAGGTGGTGACAGCGCGATGGAGGAAGCTACATTCCTTACGAAGTTCGCAAGCAAGGTAACTATAGTCCACAGAAGGGAAGAACTCCGCGCTTCAAAAATAATGCAGGACAGAGCATTTAAGAATGAAAAAATCCATTTCTTGTGGGATTCTGTGGTGGAGGAAGTCCTTGGAGATGAAAAAAACGGTGTCAGCGGTGTGAGAATTAAAAATATCAAAACAGGAAAAACAAGCACTGTGGAATGCCAGGGTATGTTTGTTGCTATAGGTCACCAGCCGAACACTCACCTGTTCGAAGGTCAGCTTGATATGGATAAGGACGGGTACCTCATTACGAATGACAAGACATCGGAGACCAATATTGACGGTGTATTTGCGGCAGGAGATGTTCAGGATAAAAGGTACAGGCAGGCCATTACAGCTGCGGGTAGTGGTTGTATGGCTGCAATGGATGCAGAGAGGTACCTGGAACATCATGAAGAAAGCTGATTTCCGGCGGCAGGTTTATGGCACTACGTTTAATAGAGCTTTACATCCCTAAATCCGAAGACCTCACATACCTGCGGGAACGGATAAATGAGCAACCAGTCCATTCGGTCTGGCATGAAGATATATCTGATAACTATAACCTCATGAAAGTACTTGTTGATACCGGTTATAGTGGTCCGATTCTCGACCTTCTGGAGAAAAGTTATTCAAGTGTAAAAGGGTTCAGGGTAGTATTGCTCCCTGTAGAAGCCACGATACCACGAATAACAACCAAGAAAACGGAAGACGCCGGTCAGAACAACGTAAAAACAAAATCAAAGTTCAAAATAGGAAGGGGAATAGGCAGGGAGGAACTTTATGCGGACATAGCCTCCGGAGCGAAACTAACAGGTTTTTTTGTTTTTCTGGTAATTCTTTCAACACTTGTAGCAAGCATCGGAATACTCAAGAACAACGTAGCTGTGATCATAGGCGCAATGGTAATAGCTCCTCTGATAGGTCCTAATGTCTCACTCTCCCTTGCTACGACACTTGGGGACGGAGAACTGTTAAAAAGTTCGATCAAGACCAATATCACCGGGCTATTCCTTTCCCTTCTGCCATCAGCATTGATCGGGGTTGTCCTTCATATTAACACAAATATCCCTGAACTTGTTTCCAGGACTAATGTCGATTCTGCTGATATCATACTTGCACTGGCTTCAGGTTGTGCCGGCGCTTTATCTTTTACTATGGGGCTACCGAGTGCGATAATAGGGGTTATGGTGGCTGTTGCACTTTTACCTCCGGCAGTCACTCTTGGACTTCTTCTGGGCTCGGGACATATTCACCTTGCATTCGGTTCATTTCTTCTGCTATCCATCAACATTATATGTATAAATCTTTCAGGAGTAACGACATTCCTGGTTCAGGGTGTAAGACCACTTACATGGTGGGAGTCGACAAAAGCAAAAAAAGCTGCAAAATACGCGATAGCTTTCTGGACTATACTGCTTATATTGCTTTTCCTCTTAATATATATTGTGGAATCATGATCATATTGTAGATGAAAAAGTAATTATTTATCTGTTTTTGTTTTCAGTTAAAAGTTAAATTGACAATAACATTTTACAGCGGTACTTTATTGCTTGAGGTATAACAATGTTCGGATCATTCGGCGCTACCGAGTTAATTATAATACTTGTAATTTTATTACTGTTGTTCGGTCCCAGCAGGCTTGGCGATCTTGGCTCTTCTCTTGGAAAAGGTATTAAAGGATTTAAAAAGTCCATGAAAGATGACGAAATAGATGTCACACCATCCAAAGAAGAGAATAAAGAAGTTGGTCAGTCAGGATTCAAGAGCTCCCAGAATCAGGATAGTAAGGAAAAACAGAACCAGTAAACTAATTTTTACTAATTATTCTCTGATATCTCAGCCAGTTCAACCAGTACACCATTTACAGCTTTGGGGTGAATAAATGCGACTTTTGAGTTGTATGCACCATCACGTGGCTTTTCGTCTATTAATCTGACACCCTTTTTTTTCAGTTCCTTCAACTTTGATTCCAGGTCGTCTACTAAAAAGCAGATATGGTGTATGCCTTCTCCGCGTTTGTCCAAAAAAGCCGATATCGGTGACTTCTCGTGAAGTGGTTCGAGCAGTTCAATTGAAGTGCCACCTCCGGAAACGGGCTGAAGCATTACGGTTTTAACTCCCTGGTCTTCGACTGTTTCTCTGTGTTTTACCCTTAGCCCGAGAATGTTTTCGTAAAGTTTTTCCGATTCAGAAAGATTCCTTACTGCTATGGCTATGTGATATATAGATCCGTTCTTGTTGAATTTCATCTTTTTAAATCCTTTCAGAATTTTTGAGTATAATCCAGTTTTTCTTTTTTTTTCTCAACACCCTTGCTAAACCTTTCATTATCGATCAGGAACATATCGTTAAAGCCGTATGCAATTTTTTCTGATTCATCAAATGCTTCAATTTTAAAGATAATCTCTCTGCCCTTAATCTTATGAATTTCTGCTCTTATCTTTAAAGTTGAACCAATCGGGGCGGATGCGATATGGTTTAATTCTATTTTTACACTTACCACCAATTCATTGCTATCCAGAAAAGGAGCCATAAGATCAGCACAGGTGATTTGCATAAAGCCGACCAGTGAAGGTGTTGAAAGTACATGTGGTGAACTATCATGAAACCTGGAGGCAGCCATTTCCGGAGTGGTCATTATCTTTTTTTCAATGAACATCCCTTTTTCGAATTTATTCTTCATATTAACTCCGGGGGAATTATTAAAAATTTTTGTGAAATGAATAAAAACAGAATTGAAACACCATTTATTATAAAAATAACATCAAATATGGTTTATTACGGCTTTTTAATTGAAAATGCAACATTTTGAACTGCGTACGCACCGTCCGAATCTGTTACAACTATATCCATGCTGTAATCGCCGGCATCGTCGTTTGTGAATTCCCAGTTTATCACACCGGTATCGGTTTCGATTGACATACCTTCAGGAGCGTTTTTCAGTGTAAACGTGATCGGGTCACCATCAGGATCATTTGCTATTACATCATAATTGAATTTATTACCTGAAACTGCATTGTCGGGTGTAGAGGTTATAACAGGAGGAGAATTAGGAATTGTAATACTACCTTCTGATTTCCAGATACCCTCCGCTTCATCATCGTATGGAATGACATCGATCGTTAGCTTATCTCCCTTGTGGAAATCATCATGCCAATCCAGGGTATCTTCGGTTGCTCCGAATATTTCTTCACCATTATGTTTCCACTGATAGATGTATCCTACTTCATCACCATCGGGATCTTCGGATACGATGTCTGCCCTGAAGCCATCCCTGGGACTGGATGTTATGGTTTCAATTTTTATAGATTTGATTCTGGGTGGTCTGTTTTCGGTTTCATTAGTATCGTTCGAAATGTCACTTTCAGTATAGGTTTCAGATTTTCCGGCTTCTAAATTTTTCTGTTCGTTACCGGTACTGGTCTGTGTTATTTCCTTTCCATTATTTGTTTCAGATTCTGTACTTTTTTTCTGATCGTTATTATTACCTGAACAGGATACCAGAACTGAGAATGAGGATATGAGCAAAAGACCTGTAATTAATTTCATTTCTCTCCCCCCTTTGCTAACTAAAATTGAAAAAAACTTTTAATTTTCTGTGATCATTTCAAAATTGTCTGTATATTTATCAGACTGTTCAAAAACAATTTCCACTTTGTTCTCATCAGAAATTTCTTCTATGCTTTTACCCTCGGTTTTTTTAAGATTATCGATTATCGCCTTACTTGATATTATCCGGATTTTCCCGGCTTTCGTATTTAGAAGTAAAACTTTAACGTCCCGAAGTATTTCGTAACATATAGTTTCTTTTGATTTTACGAATCCGGTTCCGTTACACACAGGGCAGTCCTCTGCCAGGGCTTTCAGCACACTTTCTCTAACCCTCTGTCTTGTTAGCTGCATTACTCCGAACGCGGATATAGGGTGAACCACCGACCGGGCTTTATCGTTCTTGAGGGATTCCATAAAATGTTCATAGATCTGATCTTTAAGTTCCTGATTCTTTATATCTATAAAATCTATTACTATTATTCCAACCAGGTTTCTCAATCTTATATGTCTGGCGGCTTCGGCAGCAGCTTCAATGTTTATCTTGAATATAGTTTCTTCATGTCCCTTGTCGCTTATATATTTCCCGGTGTTAACATCTATCACGGTGAGACCCTCTGCCTCTTCAATAATCAAATGTGCTCCGGACTTAAGCCATACTTTTTTATTATATAATTTGTTTAGCTCGTCTTCTATACCGAATTTTGAAAAAAGCGGTTCTTTGTCATTATATTTTTTTAGCAGGGATTTTTTTTCGGGCTGGTAGTTGGAAAGATATTCAGAGATATCCCTGAAGGTGTTCTCCGAATCGATAATTATTTCCTCCACGTTGCTTGTTATAAAATCTCTTACAGCCCGCAGGTACAGCTTTGGCTCCTGGTAAAGGAGTGAAGGAGTCGAAAGGTGTTCGGATCGGTTCCTGATCTCTTTCCAGATGTTCAGAAGATTGTTCATATCTTCTTTAATTTCATTCTCATTTATTCCAATACTGGCAGTTCTGGCTATGAATCCGACATTTTCCGGTTTATTGGACTTGATGATACCTGTGAGTCTGTCTCTCTCTTCCTGGTCTTCTATTTTCCTGGAGATGCCTGTTATATCTATAGTTCCGAGTAATACGGTATACTTTCCGGGTATGCCGATATATGATGACAATTTAGGCCCTTTTCCGTTAACGGGTTCCTTTATGACCTGTACGATTACTTCCTGGCTTTCATTCAGCATATCCTGTATCAGCTGTTTTGATTTTTTATCTGAAGAGGGTTCTTCCTTTTCGTCAAGAAAATATTCTATAAGGGATTCTTCATAAACATCCTCAACGGAGATAAATCCCGATTTTTCGATTCCTATATCTACAAACGCTGCCTGCATCCCCGGTACTACTTTGCCGATTCTTCCTTTGTAGATGTTGCCTACTATCAACGGTTCGGAACTACGTTCAATGTATATCTCGCTTAACAAATCATCTTCGAATACGCAGACCCTTGTTTCGTTGTAGGTTGTATTGATAAATATTTTGGTTTTCATAATCAATGTAATCAGAGCGCTATAATACAGGAAAATAAATTATAGACAAAATACAGTCTATATAAAAGGGTTGAAATTATCTTTAAAAAAAAGTGAAATAGGTGTAATATTCTATTTTATACGAGGATGATTCTATAAATTACGTAATATATACGCAATTTAATGTAACTGGAGGAGCGGAGGAATGAAGAAATTAAAACCGATACTTTTTGTTATTCTAATAAGTACTCTATTTATTGCTCAGGGTAGTCTGCCCTGGCCCAAAGGCGGAACAAGGATATATGTTGTAAAACCTGGCGATACTCTTTGGGACATAACAAAAAGGTTCTTTGGAAATCCTTTTCTCTGGCCTAGATTGTGGGAAATAAATCCTTATATAGATAACCCTCATCTTATACAACCCGGAGAAGAGATAAAGCTTACGGATCTTCCCGTTGTTAAGCTTGATCCTGAAACTGAATATAAGCCATTAAAAAAGATCGAACCACCGGCAGATGTATTTTACTATTCTCCGGCAAGCGGTCAAGGGTTCATTGCTCCCGGAGAATGGGAACATATGGGTACTGTCATATCTTCCGATCCGTCCAAGATACTGCTCGGGGAAGGGGACATAGTTTATGTGAATGTCGGAACACAGAATGGTGTTCAGCAAGGTGATAAGTTCACAGTTTTCAAATCTTCAAAAGAGGTTTTTCATCCTGTGAGTGGTAACAAGGTTGGTTACAAGGTAGCCATACTGGGGGAGATCGAGATAACTGAAATTCTCGGTAAAACAAAATCTGCCGCAAAGATAACAAGTTCCTACAGGGAAATAACAAGGGGAGACAGGATAAGACCTGCCGGACCCGTTGTTAAGGAAGTAGTAATTAAAAAAGGTAAAAAACCTGTCCAGGGTTTTGTTGTTACCAATTTGAAGAATCTGCAGTTAATGGGGCAGGGCGATGTGATTTACATCGATCTCGGAAGGGAGGATAATATAGTCCCCGGAAATACATTTTCAATTTTTTCTCTGCCAAAAAAGGCAAAAGATCCCGACAGGAATGAAAATGTTACAATACCCGGTATAAGGATCGGAAAACTTATCGTTCTGAATGTACAGGAGCAAACATCTACTGGACTTGTAGTAGAAAGCAGAAGGCAGATAATTCCCGGCAATATAGTTGTTCTTGATACGGAAAAGAGATTATAGTTCTCTGAAGATCCTTTTAAGGATTCTATCGGCAGCATCATAAATGTTTAGTTTGTTTTCTCTTACATCTTTCAGGATTCTCTTTATTTCCCTGTCTCTAAGGTCTTCTTTCAGGTTCTCTGTGAATTTTTCCTGAAGAAGCTGTTCCAGTTGTCTTTCCCTTATGGATTTTCTGTGTTCAAGAAATATCCCGGACCATTTTTGAGAAGACTTATGTTCCCTGATGCTGGTAAACAGATTGTCAATACCGTACCCGCTGACAGCATTTGTCAGCAGAACAGGTATCTCCCGGTTTTGCTGACCTTTATGCATCGACGAAATATTCCTTAACTCACTGCAAAGGTTTTCTGCTCCGCTCCTGTCAGATTTGTTAACTACAAAAATATCGGCAATTTCCATTATGCCGGCCTTCATCATCTGGATGGTATCACCCGACTCCGGCACCAGCACTACCATTACGGTATCAGCTACTTTCACTATATCCAGTTCGGATTGTCCGACACCAACGGTTTCAATTATGATTATGTCAAAACCGTATACATCAAGTAACTTGATGATCTCGTATGTAGAGGTTGATATGCCTCCGAGATTTCCGCGTGCTCCTACACTCCTTATGTAAACATCTTCATCTTCATAATGCTCCTGCATGCGGATCCTGTCACCAAGTAGTGCACCACCTGAAAATTGACTGGATGGGTCTATCGCGATAATCCCGACTTTACATCCGGCACTTCTGAATTGTTTTATCAGATCGTTTACAATAGTGCTTTTCCCCGACCCCGGCGGACCGGTAACACCTAGAATAAATGAGTTCCCGGCTTTTGTGTCTATCTCTTTTAATATATTTTCTCCCGACTTGTTGCGGTTTTCGGCCAGCGTTATTATTCTGGAAAGCGCGGCGATATTCCCGGACAACATCTTTTCGAGCAGTATCTTTTCAGTTTCGGTTAATGGCATTATAGAGGGTATGTGTCGGGGAAATCATCAGCTCACACTATTCCCCTTATCAACTATTATATCGTACTGCTTTTTAGTAAGCGGCATAATGGAAAGCCTGCTCTGTTTTATGAGTGCTGTATCTTTTAATCTCTTGTCACTCTTTATTTCCTTAAGTGAAACAGGTTTTTTAAGGCTTTCCACAGGTTCGAGGTCTACAACTACCCATCTGTCATCATTTGTGGTCGGATCTTGGTAATGTTCTTTTAACACTCTGGAAATGCCAATGACTTCAAGTCCTTTATTGCTGTGATAGAAAAGTACGAGGTCCCCTTTCTTCATTTTCATAAGATTGTTTCTTGCCTGATAATTTCTGACACCGTCCCAGTACGTACTGCCGTCCTCAAGAAAATTCTGCCATGAATATTTAAAAGGTTCGGATTTTACCAGCCAGTAATTCATAAGGGTCTATTATAAATATTTGTGGGATAATTTCCAGAATATCTAATTCCTTTTACAATATGGATATTCTTGTATATTTATTAGACAATGAAATATCTTTTACTGATTTTGACTGTTTCCTCGGTATTGATCTCTGCCTGTGCGATACCAATAGATAATACTGGTAAACCTGCCACACCTGACTATTCCGGAAGCAGCATGATTGTTCCTGATGCACAGGTAAAAAAGCTCATAGTTTTCCCCGCTATCTATACTGATAGTTTTAAGAATGAGACCAGCGAGATATACAGAAAAAAGAAGGGGGATCTGTTAACTTCGATGGTATATAATGAACTTGCGTTAAACAGGGTAAATATTAGACTTGTACCTCACTTTGAAACATTGAAGGTTTATAAGGAACTGAGCAGCAGACATCCCGGTTATCCCGATCTTGATATTTCTAGGATGGTAGCTGAAGAATTAAATGCAGATTCCGTATTATTAACGAGGATCTCCCGTTACTCTGATAGAAAAGGTTCGGAGGTAGGTGTTAAGGAACCGGCTTCGGTATCACTAACTTTTGAATTGTATTCTGCCGGAAGTGGTAAAATGCTCTGGGTCTACCATTACGGAGAAACTCAGGAACCATTGTTAAATAACGTTTCCAACATCAATAAATTCATTAAAAGAGGAGCTAAGTGGATTACAGCGGACGAGCTCGCCAGGGAGATAGTTGGTCGGGCAGTAGTTAAATTACAAAGTGCGATTAATAACAAATAAAATGTATATAATACCTGCAATCGATCTTAGAAACGGTAAATGTGTTAGGCTCACTAAAGGTGAAGAGGGGACAGAAATTATTTTTTCGGATAACCCTGTTGACGTAGCAAAAAGATGGGAGGCTGCCGGTGCGAAGTGGATTCACGTTGTAGACCTTGACGGCGCTTTTCAGGGAAAACCCCTTAACCTCGGGGTTGTCGAAGCAATTGTTGGTTCCGTATCATGTAAAGTCCAGGTGGGCGGTGGAATCAGAAATGCCGATGTGGTTGATAAGTATGTAAAAGCTGGTGTTGAAAGAGTGATAATAGGAACGGCGGCTTTCAGTGACAATGGGTTCCTAAGGGCTATTTGTGCGAGATTCCCGGGAAAGATAGCAGTCGGAATAGATACAAAAAATGGAAAAATAGCTGTTAAAGGCTGGAAGGAAACACTTGATCTGAAATATGAAGATGTAATCTCGGATCTGTCTGATAAAGGTGTATCCCTTATAATTCACACAAATGTTGACAGGGACGGAACAATGGAGGGAATTAATATAGAACCTGTATCAGGTTTTATAACTAGTTCTGAAATACCTGTAGTAGTTTCAGGCGGGATCGCTTCAATGGATGACCTTGCAAAACTATCTTCACTACGGAGTGAGAATTTGTATGGTGTGATCCTGGGTAAGTCTATTTACACGGGAAGTATCGATCTTAAAATGGCGATTGAAAGGTATTCGTAGATGTTGGCAAAAAGAATTATTCCGTGTCTTGATGTTAAAGATGGCAGGGTCGTGAAAGGTGTGCAGTTTTTCAATCTCAGGGATGCCGGCGACCCGGTTGAAGTAGCTAAAAGATACAGCGAGCAGGGTGCGGACGAGATAACTTTTCTGGATATTACCGCCTCACATGAGAAGAGAAATATAATGATTGATGTAGTCGAAAGGACCGCAGGTGAGGTATTTGTCCCTTTAACTGTCGGTGGTGGTGTAAGGACACTCGAGGATGTAAGAACTCTTCTGCTTGCAGGTGCTGACAAGGTTGCGATTAATACTGCTGCAGTCAGGGATCCTGATTTTGTTAATGAAGCTGCACAGAAATATGGCAGTCAGTGTATAGTGGTGGCGGTTGATGCCAAGAGATCCGGTCCGGGAAGGTGGGAGGTATTCACTCACGGAGGCAGGGAACCGACAGGAATAGATGCTGTAGAGTGGTGTATGAGCATGGAGAATATGGGGTGTGGTGAGATACTTCTTACCAGTATGGATAAAGATGGCACAAAGGATGGTTATGATATAGATCTCACAAAAGCTGTCACAGATTTACTCACTATACCTTTAATTGCTTCCGGAGGGGCTGGCAATCTTGAACATCTGTCAGATGCAATTGAGGCTGGTGGTGCTGATGCCGTGCTTGTTGCATCGATATTTCATTACGGGCAGTACACTATAGAAGAGTCGAAGAAGTTCCTGAAATCCAGGAATATTAATATAAGGATATAAGTATTACTTAAGGGGTAGCATTATTTGAATATAAGAGAAAGATATCAGGCGATAGAAGCGAAAGTACTGTCCCCGTATGCAGCACTAAGTTCTCGTACAAAAGGCAGGAAAAAATTTGAGAAACCATGCAGTATAAGAACACCTTACCAGAGGGACAGGGACCGTATTATACATTGTAAGGCATTCAGAAGGATGAAGCACAAGACACAGGTCTTTCTTTCTCCTACTAACGACCATTACAGGACGAGATTAACCCACGTGATCGAAGTTTCGCAGATAGCCAGAACCATTTCCAGGGCATTGCTTCTGAACGAAGATCTTACTGAAGCTATCGCCCTCGGACACGACCTCGGGCATACGCCATTTGGTCATGCAGGTGAAGCTGCTCTTAATGAAATATATCCGGATGGTTTCAAACACGTAATACACAGTGTCAGAGTGGTTGAAGTTCTTGAAAGAAACGGAGATGGACTGAACCTTACTCATGAAGTCCTTGACGGGATCGCCAAGCACTCAAAAGGTATGGGGCCGCTGGACAATCCCAGATACAGAGCGGAAACTATGGAAGGGCAGGTGGTTAGAATATCCGACCTGGTAGCCTATGCTAACCATGATCTCGATGATGCTGTGAGGTCCGGCATAATCACCATTGATGACGTTCCCGGCAAATACCTGGATGTGCTTGGAAAGACCGGGTCCGAGCGTATAAACAGGATGGTGACAGACATTGTAAATGAGACAAACACGTTAGGAGAGAAAAAGGTAGTAATCAGCGCGGAAGTTGAAGAAGCAATGGTGGGACTAAGGGAATACCTGTTCAATACAGTTTACATGAATGAGAAAATAAGTCGTACTTTCCAGATGGCACAGAAGGTGATAAAAGAGCTGTATCAGTATTTCACTGAAAATGAAGAACATTTCTGGAAACTCTATCCCAAGAAACGTGAGAAGGATATAACAACTGAAAGAGCAGTATGTGATTTTATAGCCGGCATGACAGATTCCTATGCATTATCAATGTATGAAAAACTTTTCGTACCTAAAAGATGGGAAGGAGATTGAACTCATTTATGATAAGCTTAATAAACAGTTTCTGACTAATTCCGGGAGATTGTGTTGATTAAGTTAGGTTCAGTACCTTTTATAAATGCCAAGCCACTTGTATACCCTCTTGCAAGTGGCTTGGTCGATCATGATTTTGAAATATCGTATTTCAACCCGTCCCTGCTGTCTGATAAACTGAAACAGCACGAAGTGGATATCGGGCTTATACCCGTAGCCGAGATGTTAAGAATGAATTCTTATAAAGTTATTCCCGATATATCTATTTCATCAAACGGCAAGGTTGACAGCGTTGCTCTCGTAATGAAAAAGGAAAAAAGCCTGATTAAAACCGTTGCGGTTGATAACAGGTCTCAGAGCTCGACAGCACTTCTCAGGGTAATTCTTGAAATATTTTATGGTTTAAGCCCTCAATACATCAAACGCGAGTATAATGATAGTTTCTTTGAAGGTGTTGATGCCGGCATGGTCATTGGTGATTCAGGACTCAGGCTCTTTTATGAGAACCCCGCTGATCCTATGATACTTGACCTCGGGGAGATATGGACAGCTGAAACAGGTTTGCCTTTTGTTTATGCAGTATTTGCTCTAAACAGGGATGTAGATCTGGGAAGAAATATGTCTTCGCTGCTAAATTCAAAGAGAGCCGGTATGGATATTATTGACGAGATATGTGAATCCCTGTCAGGCAATCTGGGTGTAGGAAAGGAATTCTGTATAAATTACTTGAAGAACAGGATCAACTATGATCTTGACAAAAGTTGTATTGAGGGACTGATCAGATACAGTGAATATTTATCTGAACTTGGTTACTGTAATAAGATAGATAACCTTAATTTTTATACCTGAAGTCAAAATTTGATGAAATGGAGTTTCTAATGTCGAAAATCAGTGTAAAACTGGGGCACAGTCCCGATGCAGATGATGCGTTTATGTTCTACGGAATTGCTTCCGGCAAAATTAAATCTGACAAAGTGGATTTTGAACATGTCATAGAGGATATACAGTCACTGAATAAAAGGGCTTTGAAAAAGGAACTTGAAACAACTGCTATATCCGCTCACGGATATCTAATGGTACAGGATGATTACAGGATAATGTCATGCGGAGCAAGTATGGGTGAGGGATACGGTCCTATAGTAGTATCGAAATCAAAGATCGATAACCTTGAAGGAAAAACCATAGCCGTACCCGGAAAACTCACTACTGCTTATTTGCTTCTATGTCTATATTCCAGTGGTTTTAGACCTGTTGAAATACCATTCGATAACATTGTTGATGCGGTACAGAACGGAGATGTCGATGCGGGGCTTTTGATACACGAAGGACAGCTGACATACAGTGAGCTCGGACTGGAACTTTTATTCGATCTGGGAGAATTGTGGGCTGACGATACATTCCTGCCCTTACCATTGGGTCTAAATGTAATAAAAAGGGAAATTGATGAGGAAATAACCCATGAGATCCACAGAGCTCATAAAGAAAGTATAGAATTCGGTCTTGAAAACAAGGAAGATGCCCTCGAATACGCAATGCTGTTCGGAAGGGGGATGGAGGCGGATGTAGGAGAAAAATTCGTACTTATGTACGTAAATGAATATACACGAGACCTTGGCGACAAAGGGTTAGCGGCATTGAACTATCTTTTTGACAGGGCTCACAGTAGAGGTCTTATAAAGAATAAAGCAAAACTGGATATACTTAAATAAAAATAGCACTTGATTTTAAGATTTATTAATAATATAATTTTCCTGAAGCTTAGCCGAAAAGGGCAAACCATCCGAAAGGGTGGGACGCAAAGCCGAGGACCTTCTCCCTGTCAGGGGATGGTGGCCGGGTTACCGAAGATAAGAGACTCATATCTCCATACCCTCCCCAAATAACCCGGCCAATGGCTTTATTCCCATCCTTTTTTTGTCCTTACAAAAATTACATATTTTAATAATTGAGGATGGGGAATGGAGTTTATTTATATTTGAGAATTAAATTTATTCCATTCCCTTTTTTATTGTATTTGATCCTGAATATATTTTACAAAATCAGATAAAAATCTGATAAGCAATTCAAAATTCTCCCGGTTACGTGAAGGTTCTCGGTAATTTCTGTGGATCTCTATCTGAATTGAGGGTACGCCATGTCTGATATAACAGTATTTCGCAATGGTATCTTGCCTGTGTGCAGGAAAAAGATCCTCACTACCAACTGTAATTCCATGTTTATTTGCAAAAAAATATAAACAATCTACTATTTCTGTTCTGTTAGCGGTGAAGCTTCTTTCTTTTCCTGATCCGGGATAAACAGCTTCTTTTCTCTCCTTCCCGGTTCCGTGTATATCAATTACGAATTTAATATCATTATTTATAATATCGTCCACTTTTGATTTGAATGGCGATTCGTCGTAATAATTTGGATCGAGTTCCGAAAGTGAATTACTGTAAAGAACATGTATCCTGTTTTTAGCATGGAGAATTTCAGCTATTGCTGCTGTATAGAATTCATACCTCTTGAGTTTGCCCATACGCTGGTGATTTGTGGAATGAGGTGAAGTTATCAATACAGGTACTACCCCCTCTATGTAGATTTGGTCTTCAATATCTTTTTCAGAAGGCTTTCTGTAGTTTTTTTTATGAATCTCTTCAAAATTTATTGCAAATTGTGAAGGATTATTTTTTGCCAGTGAACTGTATTGTAACCAGCTTCCGTGTTCTATTTTTCGTACATTTAATTTCTCGGCTCCCTCATAGAAATGTATTCTTTTCCCTTCTTTTTCAAGGATCTTTCTTTTAAAGAGTCCTGTATCAACGGATTCCAGAAAGTCTATTCGACTAAGTATGCTTTTGTTATTTTCCGGAAGTCTGTAGAGTTCACCGAATACTCTGTTCTGCGATGTATTCTTTATTTTTGCGGATGGATACCCTATTCCGGTATCGTAAAGATTCCCTTTTAAATGTATGTAATCTACGAGTTGAGATTCACTAAGCAGATTACCGTTTTGTTCTCCCTTGAGTAAAGTCCCGTAGACAAAAATATAGTCCGGCATTTCTAGTTCCCATTTATAATTATTTTTCCTCCTATCATAAAAAATCCTATATCATCTGCATTCGAATTTACAATATTCCGGTAAGGATCATTAATTAAATCGTCAGCTCTCAGGAAAAGCAGGTCTGCTGATTTGCCGGGCTCAATACTCCCTGTTCTATCCTCAATAAAAAGTGATCTTGCTCCTCCCAGTGTAGCTGCATAAACGGTGAATTCAGGTGAGATTTCCCCGATATACCTGTCTGCGATTGAATTAAAACATCTTAATTCTTCAAAAAAATCAAGATCAGTGTTGCTTGAAAGCCCGTCAGTCCCGATACCTATCCTGTTAAGTTTTGAATATAGACCTAGTGGTGGTTCACCAACTTTCAGTAAAAGATTACTTCTCGGACAGATTACTATTCCTATATCAAGTTCCTTTATTATTTCGAGCTCGTCAGGTTCGACCTGAACCATATGAATTGCAGTCATTCTTGAATGCCATGGATTCCTTAGCCCAGTGATATATTTTAAAGGTGTATCTGCGGTGTATCTCGTGAAAGGAGTCTTTCCGATCAGAGGGTATATGTCATTCTCGATTTTGTTGGAGATGTTCTTTACAAATTTAGCTTCTTCTTTGCTTTCTGCCAGATGTATAGCAAACGGGATATTACATTCTAACGATTTATCTATGGACTCTGATATCACTTCAGGAGAACAGGAGTATGGGGCATGAGGAAAAGGACGAACCTCGAAGAGATTGTCCTTAACACCGAAATCCGATTTGCGTAATGCAGTAAGGTTGCTGTCAACAATTTCTTTATACAGAACGGTCCTCAAAGGTGAACTTCTTAAAACATCCGAATCGATCTCTCCATATGATGATATTTCACCAACCGTGGATACACCACAATGAAGAAGACTGGAAATACCGTTTTTAACTGATGATGTTATATCATTGTTTCCTATATTATTTGCTTTGGCTCTCATAATATATTCGAGCCAGCCTGTAAAATCGGAAAAATTACCAATAAAATCACGTATCCATTCGAGCTCCAGATGCACATGAGAGTTTATAAAGCCGGGCAGAAGTAATCCCGTACCAAGATCGATCTTTTCAAAACTTTTGTATCTGGCTGTCAATTCCCTGGTCTTTCCCACATCCAGGATCTTTCCGCCACTGACTGCAACTGAATATCCTTTTTTCGGGCTGTCTGCTACAGGAATTAACAGGGAAGAAGATAAAATATAATTTTTCATTAATTCTGTCGGTGAATCTCAGGGCGATGTCTTTCACAACCTCGAAAGGACATCACTACTCAGCGTGCCTGTATACACTTCCTCTACACTTCCCCTCATTTTTATTTTCCAGTCTTCCCCAACTGTGATTTCCAGGCGGCCACCGGGCATATTTATAACCACATTCCTATCACAAAGATCATTTTTAACCGCTGCTGCAGCAACTGCACAGGAACTGCTTCCGGATGCAAGAGTATAACCTGCACCCCTTTCCCAGATCAGTGCACTTATGTTATTTCTATCTATTATCTTTGCAAACTGAACATTTGTTCTGTTCGGGAAGATATTATGATTTTCAATTATGGGACCAAGTTTTTTCAGGTAGGCTTCATCTATATCTTCCCTGAAAACAACGCAGTGTGGATTGCCAACTGAAACCGCGGTGAAATCCAGTATCTCACCGTTAATTCTCAATTCTTCATTTACAACTTCCCTTTCATCTCCTTTTACAGGTATCTCACTGCTTTTGAAAGTTACGGTTCCCATATCTACTGTTACGAACGTGACCCTTTTGTTCTCGGTCTCAAGGGAAGCCATTACTGTTCCTCCCGGAGTATTTATTAAAAATGATGAATCCTGGGTATATCGGTGTTCATAGAGGAATTTTGCGAATATCCTGAGACCATTTCCGCTTTTTTCTGCCTCGCTTCCATCAGGGTTGAGTATCCTGAGGTCAAAACCCGAGCTCCTGTCAGTTGTAAGTAACAATATTCCATCAGAACCTATTCCGTAATTCCTGTCGCATAATAGTCTGATAGCTTCAGGATTGAGATCAAAGGAGATATTATTCTGATCCATAACGATATAGTCATTACCAAGCCCGTGCGATTTTATGAATTCATTCATGATTTGTTCTAGGTATAAAAAAATAAAAAGATACAGAATTTTATAGGTCTTAAAAAAAAGCCCAACCAGAGAACGCATCCCGTTACAGCTGGGCTTTAATCTTCATTAATCTTCAAGTATGAACGTAATCCGTACATGTGCCCTGTATTCTGATATCTTGCCATTATTCACATGTGCATTCATCTTGGTTACTTCGATACCGGTGAGACCTCTGATAGTTTTATTTGCCCTATCGAGCGCCTGATGAACTGCATCGTCCCAGGACTTCGTTGATGATCCTATTACTTCTGTAATTCTGGCTACTGCCATAATTGAGTACCTCCTTATAATATTTTTATACAATGATACAGTAAATTGAATATTTTTGTAGCGTTGCTGTTTCCTTAATACCGACCCTTTGAATAATTTGGCCTGATAAAATTCAATTTTAAATTAACAGTTGTCAATTCTACAAACTTATGACAAAAAAACCTGATATTTATAATCAAATCTGTGAATTTCATTTTAGTTTACTGTAGTATATTCCAGATATGCGTATTTTCAGGTTTAACATTGTATGGTTACCGGTAATATTAATCCCCCTTTTTTTACTTGTCAGTAATGTTATTTCATTTGCTGATGATAATGAAAAGAACTTAAAAGATAGTATAAAAAAAATAGTTTGTGTTTTACCACTGACTGGTAATTTCGGAAGGGCGGGGCACCTGGCATTAAGAGGTGTAGCGGTAGCAAACGAGATTCTCGACAAAGAGGACGTTCACGAAGTCGTTGTTCTAGATACTGGGACTGAAAATGTTAAAACTGTTTTTGAGAAAGCACTGGAAGAAAAGAACACTTCATTTATTATAGGTCCTGTTCCTTATGGGGAGACAGACAATCTTGGACCTCTTGTAAATAAAATTAATGTTCCTGTTGTCGTTTTCCCTCTTGAAAAAGAAAATTTTAAAGCAGCTCCAAACCTTGTAAGGTTCTTTTATCCACTTGATAAACAGGCACAGGTTCTTGTTGATTTTATTTCCGCAAATAAAAATATATTTAGGTTCGGGATTCTTTACCCGGAGAACAGGATGGGGCGGGAATTCAGGAAATATTATGAAAGTGCACTTAGAAGAAACGGCAAACTAATCACTTATAAGGGGAGTTATGATCCAAATACCCTTGATATTAGTACGGAGCTTCAGTGGATAAAATCATTAAAACCTGATGTTATTTTTATTCCGGATGGTGCCTCAAGGTCATCCACCATAATAAAGAAGATCCTGGAGAACAGGTCTCTGTTTAATACTTTTTTTCTGGGGCCAAGCACGTGGAACAGTGATGCGTTCAAAAGAGATTTGGACAGCAAGATAGATGGTGTTATCTATAAAACAATATTTACAGATTTTATCGATACTAACAGTGAAGAATGGACAGAGTTTGAAACGATCTACAAGAAATTGTTTAATGATGAACCCGGCCCTTTTGAATACAGGGTATACAAAATATCAAAACTTCTACTTTCACTTGAAAAAACAAAAAAGGTTCGAGGCACGGAACTTGTTAAAAAGCTTGCTAATGAAGATTACGCAGTTGAAGATTTTGAAATTAATGCCACAGAAAATGGTATAGATATATACCCGAAACCGATGGTTTTAACTCTTGAGAATGGTGTTATAAGGAAGGTTAAATGACAATCTTAATTATTACTTAAATGTATGCTGGCCCGGTATAAGGTATCCGACTAATAATGTGAATAGTATTATAAAAAATCCAATGACAGAGACCAAGGCGGATTTTTTCCCTTTCCAGTCTGAAGTGACCCTACCGTTTATTAAAACAGCATATAAAAGCCAGGTTACAAGAGACCATGTTTCCTTTGACCCCCATTTCCAGTCCGGGCCCCAGATGAGATTTGCCAGAAAGAGGCCGATTGCCAGTCCAAGTGTGACAAGTGGGAAACCGATCATCAGACTTAAATGGGCAATTTTATCCAGTGTTGTTAAAGATGGGAGTTTCTTCAGCGATTGCCCGATCTGTTTTCTTTTAATGCGTCCTTCCTCGAACAGATAAAGGAATCCGCAAATGAAAGCTATTGCAAAAAATGCTTCCCCAAGAAATATAAGTATGATATGTATCAGCACCCATGGGTTATTCAGAGTCGGGTCCTGCTGGATTATACCTTCCGGTAATATCACTGATGGAACAGAGCATATGAATGCCAGCGGGAAAATAAATGTTCCGAGGACAGGTACGCGGAATTTAAATCTGGATAAAAGGTAAACAAAGGCTATGAACCAGGAAAAAAGAAAAAGCGATTTGGATAAACCACCGAATATCTGGTTTCCATTAATGAAATCAAGTGCATAAAAAATACTATGCAGAATTACAGCAGCAAAACCGATTAAAAGTCCGGTGTTAAAGAATACTTTTTTCTGCACCCATAAGTGTGTTATATAAAATAATGAGCATAAAAAGTATAAAAAAGTTATTATATAGTGTGTTAGCATCTGGCTCCGGTTTGTTGTGTTATGCCGTCAGCTGTTTTATCGATTCTGACTGAAAATGGGTAGTTAGATCGTCTATAAACTCATCCAGCCCTCCATCCATAACAGCGTCTATGTTCTGTACTGTAAGTCCTATCCTGTGATCGGTAATTCTGCTTTGGGGGAAATTGTAGGTTCTAATTTTTTCACTCCTTTCACCGGTTCCGACCTGGTTTTTTCTGGTTTCCGATCTTTCCTGGAATTTCTTTTGTTCTTCGAGGTCGTACAGTTTGGCTTTCAGCATCCTCAGGGCATGAGCCCTGTTTTTATGCTGTGACCTCTCTTCCTGACACTGAACCACGATTCCCGAAGGTATGTGGGTTATCCTTATTGCCGAGTCGGTTTTATTTACATGCTGTCCCCCGGGTCCCGAGGCCCTGTAAGTATCGATTTTGAGATCTTTTTCGTCAATTTCGACGTCTACATCTTCAGGTTCCGGCAGAACCGCTACTGTTGCTGTTGATGTATGGATCCTGCCACCCGTTTCAGTTGATGGTATTCTCTGCACCCTGTGAACACCGCTTTCGTATTTTAGCTTCCTGAATACGTTTTTACCTTCAATAGTTGCTATTACTTCCTTGATCCCCCCAATTCCCGTTTCATTCATATCCATAATAGTAAGTTTAAAGTTATGATTCTCGCAGTATCTTGTGTACATCCTCAGCAGCTCTGAGGCGAAAAGAGCGGCTTCGTCACCACCGGTGCCCGCCCTGATCTCGAGAATAATATTCTTGTTGTCATCAGGATCTTTCGGTAAAAGCAGAAATTTCAGAGAATTCTCCAGCTCCATTTTATTTCTTTCCAGTTTAACAAGTTCCTCCCGGGCAAGTTCACCTACTTCGTCATCCCCCAGTAGTGTCTTGTTTTCTTCAATATTATTCAGTAATTCTTTATATTCCCTGTATTTAAAAACAGTATCTTCGAGGTCCGATCTTTCTTTGGAAAGTGCTTTTATCTGCTCAGGTTCAAGTTCCCCGGAGTTCAGTTCTCTCTCAATCTCCGAAAATCTGAGTTCCCTGTCTTCGAGTTTCCTAAAAATGTTGTTATGTGACATTTTGCGATATATTTTACACTACTTGCAATAATATCAAGAAAATATTAAACTTCTTTTGCTAAATTATGAAAAATATGGACGTTCTCGAAAACAAAATTAAAGACTTTGTTGAAAAGAATAAAGAATTTTTATCTGATTATAATAAATTGAAATCTGAAGTTTCCACTTTGAACGAGAGTGTAAGGAAACTTGAAAAGGAAAGAGAGGAACTGAAAAACAGGGTAGAAAGTGTAATACAGAAAGTTGAAATGTTCCTTCAGAATTCAGGATAGCAGCAATGAAAAGAATCAAAGTTAAAATATTAAACAATGAATACGTATTGAAAACGGACGCTGATGAAGAATATGTTCAGGAAATAGCTGATTACATAGAACATAAAGTCAAGGAAATTACCAAAGGCGATCCCTCGATAGTTGCTCCTCAACCTTTTCTGCTTGCTACTCTCAAGATAACGGATGAATACTTCAGGTTAAAACGAGAGTTTGAGGAATACAAAAACAGTGCTGAACAAAGATCACAGGAACTTGTGGAATTTCTGGATAAATCCCTTACAGAAAACCAAAATACTGACGGTAAATCCTGGAGACAAGAAGGGTACAGACAGGAATAGTCAAAATAATTCAGACAGCCGAATTGATTATGGTTATGGGTGTTTATCTAATAAAAACGGTGTGAATCAGAACAGGTCAAAAAAGCAGCTACGTTCTGAATACATTAAAAAGAGAAACAAACTTACCGAAGAAGAAGTAGAACGGAAAAGTAAAAAAATAACAGAATTCCTTCTCAGGGAAAAAACTTTAGTTAATGCCCGGAAGGTCGGTTTGTATTTTCCCGCTGATAATGAGGTAAATACGGAATTTATATTCAATTACCTCAGATCCCAAGGAATCATCACCTATTATCCCAGAGTTTGTAATTCCGGACTCGAATTCCGCGAAGTTCGCGATTTGAGCGAACTCGTGTGTGGTAGTTACGGAATATCTGAACCCGGTAAAATCGGAAATGCAATCAACAATACCGAGCTCGATCTGATTGTTGTGCCAGGAATAGTTTTTGATATTTCAGGGAACAGAATCGGATATGGTAAAGGTTTTTATGACCATTATCTAAGCGGTATGGAAGGGCAGCGGATTTACGGAATATCTTATCAATTTCAGATAGTTCCTGAAATACCTGCAGAGACTCACGATAAAAGAATGGGGAAAATAGTTACTGAACAGGGTCTTATAGAGTGTGAGAAGGAAAGGAGGAAGTAAAATGACAAGTATTTTTATTGTGTCAATAACTTCGTTAATAGTGGGCTTTATGATTCACTACTCCATAATTTACTTCAGAGATAGAAAGGATGTACAGGTAAATAGGGGAAAGGCCAAGCAGATACTTGACGAAGCGCAGGAAAAAGCAGACAAGATAGTAATGAAAGGCGAAATCAGGGCGAAGGATATAGTAGAGAAGAAGAGCTCGGAGCTGGATAAACTTGTAAATGACAAACAGAAAGAACTGTCAAAATTCGAGAGACGCCTGCAAAACAGAGAGGAATCGATTGACAAGAAGTATGTGAATATCGACAAGAAAGAGTCCGAGTTGAAAAAGAAAGAATCGGAACTTCAGGATCTTGAGAAAAACCTTAATGATAAGCAGAAGGAACTTGACGGTATTGTTGAGGATGCAAGAAAAAAGATAGAAGAGATCGCCGGGATGTCTCAGGAAGCAGCCAAGCAGGAGCTTATAAACATTATTGAGGATGAAGCGAGACATGAAGCCGCAAGGAAGCTCAAGCAGATAGAGGAAGATCTAAATCAGAAGTCTGAGGAGCTGGCAATGAACATCGTGGCACTTGCTGCACAAAGGTATGCAGGAGATTATGCAAGTGAGAAAACTATATCTGTTGTTAACCTTCCCAGTGATGATATGAAGGGAAGGATAATCGGCAGAGAAGGCAGGAATATCCGCTCCATAGAAATGAGGACCGGTGTTGATCTGATAATAGATGATACTCCGGAAACAGTGGTTGTCTCATCCCTCAATCCTATACGAAGAGAGGTAGCACGTATCTCTCTTGAAAGATTGATAGCTGATGGAAGAATACACCCTGCAAGGGTAGAGGAAATTGTTGAGGAAGTAGAAAAAGAAGTTGAGAAGCAGATACAAAAAGCCGGTGAAGACGCGGTTTTCGATCTTGGCATACACGGAATGCATCCCGAATTGATACATCATGTCGGAAGGTTGAAGTACAGGACGAGCTATTCACAGAACATACTTAATCATTCCATAGAAGTCGCGTTTATTTGCGGTATGCTCGCCTCGGAAATCGGTTTTGATGTAAAACTTGCAAAAAGGGCAGGTCTTCTTCATGACATTGGTAAATCGGTAGACCATGAAACTGAAGGTTCCCACATAGATATCGGAACCGATCTGGTAAAAAAATATGGAGAGCCGAAGGAAGTTGTGGATTCAGTTGCCAAGGCTCATGACCCCCAGCCGCAGGGAGTTCTCCCTTTGCTTGTACAGGCGGCGGATGCAATATCGGCAGCGAGACCAGGGGCAAGGAGAGAGACATATGAAGCATATATCAAGAGGATCCAGGAAATAGAGAATATTGCCAGCTCTTTCCATGGTGTTGAAAGATGCTATGCAATACAGGCGGGTAGAGAAGTAAGGGTTATAGTGGAAAGCTCGATAATTAACGACGAAGAGGCAACACTGCTTTCTCACGAGATCTCAAAGAAAATAGAAAAAGAAGTAGCGTATTCAGGACAGGTCAAGATAACGGTTATACGTGAGACCAGGTCAGTTGCATACGCTTCATAAAGATTACGGGGTGATACAGTTGACTATTGATACGGTATCGCCCTTTTTTTATGCATTCATTTTAAAAATTCCTATGGATATAAAATATGTCTTTTGCCCGGATAAATGATAACAGGCTTTATTATGAACTTGCAGGTGAAAGCGGAGACCCGATAGTTCTGATTCATGGCTCCTGGAGTGACAGTGGAGGATGGGATTATCTTGTTCCTCTTCTGTCTGATTCATTCAAGGTGCTGAGATATGACCGGCGGGGTCATACAAGAAGTGATGAACCCGAAGGTTGGGGGACTATTAAGGATGATATATCTGATCTTGCGGGTCTTATAAGACAACACGGACTTGCACCGGCGCATATAGTGGGTAATTCATTTGGTGGTAACATTGCACTTGGTTTGGCTGCTGAAGATCCGGAATTGATAAATACCCTCATAGTACATGAACCTCCTGCGGTTCTACTTCTGGACAATCCGGAGAACAGACATATCCTGGAAGAGCTTGATAAGAAAATGAAAGTTGTTCTTCAGAAGCTCGAAAACGGATTTCTTCGGGAAGGTGCAAGGTATTTCATGGAGAATGTGGTATTCTGGCCCGGTTTCTGGGACGAACTGCCCGAAGAAACTCATCAGAAATTCGTGGATAATGCAAATACATTTCTTGAAGAACAGAAAGATCCTGACTGGATGAAGATCGATACAGAAGCATTATCCGGGTTCACAAGACCGACACTCCTCACATTCGGAGAAAAGAGCGACAAATTCTTCCGAATTATTCTGGAAAAGCTCGAAGAAATCATTCCCGGTTCAAAATTCAGGGAGCTTGCCAATATGGGGCATGTTCCCCAGACAACGCATCCGCAAAAATATGCCGACATCCTAAAATCATTTATAGCAGGATCGGACTGAATTCTGTTTAAATCATAAAAAATTAATATAATAATAAAAGTTAAATCACTGATCTAGTGATCTTTTTCAAGCTGGTTTGTTATGGCGAATGACAATTACTTCTCAAATGGTAATTCTCTTGTGTATACAAAAGAGGGATTTATAGCCGGTTTTGCCGTTATTGCCATAGTTGTACATCTTTTCCTCAGATTTCTGATTATCTCAACTACTCAAATTTACGGTTTCAGTTTACTCGATTTGCCACTTCTCTTAACTCTGATCGCTGGCGGCGGAGTACTTGTATTCGATCTTTCACTCGGTGTTCTGAAGCTTGAATTTACCGCTGACCTTCTTGCGGGTATCTCAATAGTTACTTCGGTTCTTCTTGGTGAGTATCTCGCCGGAACTCTCGTGGTACTGATGCTTTCAGGAGGACAGACGCTAGAATCTTATGCTGTCAGGAACGCATCTTCAGTGCTCCAGGCATTAGCCAGGCGTATGCCGTCAATAGCTCACAGAAAGTCAAATGGCAATGTTAAAGATATAAAACTTGATGATGTTTCCATAGGTGAACAGCTCGTGGTATTTCCCCACGAAATATGCCCTGTTGACGGGACTGTAGTAGAAGGTCATGGGTCCATGGATGAATCATACCTTACCGGCGAGCCCTACATAATGTCCAAGATTCCGGGTGCGGGGGTACTGTCAGGTGCGATAAATGGGGAGAAGGCACTAACTATCCGTGCTGATAAACTACCTGTTGAATCGAGGTACTCCAAAATTATGCAGGTAATGCGAGAATCAGAGCAACGTCGGCCGAGGTTGCGACGCCTGGGTGATCAGCTTGGCAGTTATTACACCCCTTTTGCCGTCGCACTTGCTATTATGGCGTGGATTTGGAGCGGTGAATCACTCCGTTTTCTTGCAGTGCTTGTTGTAGCAACACCGTGTCCTCTTTTGATCGCAATACCGGTTTCCATAATCGGTTCTGTATCACTTGCTGCAAGAAGGGGGATCATTATTAAGGACCCGGCTATTCTGGAAAAAATTAAGACCTGCAGGACTGCCATGTTCGACAAGACCGGCACACTTACTTACGGTAAACCCAGGCTAACGGAAATCCAGACTGCACCGGCTTTTTCACGGGAGGAAATACTATTACTTGTAGCGAGTCTTGAAACCTATTCCCGTCACCCTCTTTCTTCCGCAATTACTGAGGCTGCAAATGAATCCGGAATACAATTATATGAAGCAAAAGAGGTTAGTGAACGGCCGGGTGAAGGTTTGAAAGGAACCGTAAACGGTAAAAATATTCAGATAACAGGCAGGAAAAAACTTGAAAGGAAAAATCCGGGTCTTTTAAATTCAATTCCTGATGGCAAAGGAGGCCTGGAATGTGTCATACTGGTTGACGGTGAATATGGAGCAACATTGAGATTCAGGGACGAGCCCAGAACCGAGGGATTACGTTTTATAAAGCACCTGGAATCGCGGCATGGGTTCAAACGAGTAATGCTTGTGTCCGGTGATCGTGAATCTGAAGTAAAGTACCTGGCAGACAAGGTTGGTATTACAGAAATCTATTCAAGCCAGAGTCCGGAACAGAAACTGAAACTCGTCAGAGATGAAACCAGGATTGCAGATACGATATTTCTCGGTGACGGCATAAATGATGCACCTGCGTTGACTGCTGCAACTGTGGGAATAGCTTTCGGACAGAGCAGTGACATTATTACGGAAGCTGCTGGTGCCGTAATACTGGAAAGCTCGCTTCAGAGAGTAGATGAACTGTTACATATAGGCGGGCATATGAGGTCGATAGCATTGCAAAGTGCTGTTGGGGGTATGGCCTTAAGTGTTATTGCTATGCTTTTTGCGGCATCGGGTTACCTGCCTCCTGTTGCAGGAGCTGTAACCCAGGAGATAATCGATATATTTGCTGTTGTAAATGCGCTAAGAGTTGCAGTAAAACCCAAAACACTTACGGATTATTAATTCAAAAATTAGGGTTAAATCCAGCATAAATGATTTTTTCCACTTCTGAATCCACAGTTATATTTTAAATATACACTTGGTGAACTCATGGTGAGCTTATGACAAAAAAACCTGTTATCAACATTGATGAAGTATTATATAAAAACTATAAACACGGTGATAATTTTGAAGGTCAGAGCGGTTCTATGGGTAATGAGATAGGTGCACAGCAAATTGGTTGCCGCCTTATGATTGTTCCTCCCGGAAAACGCGGTTCCCCATACCATAACCACCGATCGAACGAAGAAATGTTCTATATAATAGAAGGTACCGGTATTTACCGTTTTGGGTATGAAGAATACAGTTTAAAAGCAGGTGATCTTATTACTGCCCCCGCCGGAGATAACGATACTGCGCACCAGATAGTTAATAATTCCAATTATCCGCTTAAATATCTGTCAATGAGTACGATGAATGATCCTGATGTTATAGAGTATCCTGAATCCGGTAAAGTCGGCATTGTTGCCGGCAAGGCACCGGGAGAACCTGACAACGAAGACCAGTTTATACACTTTTCTCTTAAGGAGGACGGGGTTGAATACTGGTATGGCGAGGATTAATTATTGAAGCTATGCATAATTTGAGATTTGCCATGTCGAAATATTTTAAATCTGTGTTAAGGCCTATTGTATCTGTACTATATTTTATATCTATTGAGTTATACTAACAATGACAAGATAATTTATATCCAAGGTCTGAACGGGGGAATCCAGAATGGCAAATAACATGAAAGCTTTTATTATGAAGAAGATCGGAGAAGTTGGGTTTATGGAGAAGCCGATCCCCGAAGATCCGGGAGTAAATGGTGCAATTATCAAAACCACAAAAGCACTGGTTTGTACATCGGATACACATACAGTTGGTGGTGCTATCGGGGAAAGGAAAGATCTTACACTTGGACACGAAGCAGTAGGGATAGTTTATAAGCTTGGAAGTGAAATTAAAAGTGTTAAGGAAGGTGACAGGGTCGCTGTTAATGCAATAACACCTTGTTATAAATGCGAAAATTGCCTAAGAGGATATACTTCACAGTGTCAGCAGACACTCGGCGGATGGAAATTCGCGAATATTAAGGATGGTGTATTTGCTGAATATTTCCATGTGAATGATGCAGATGCGAATCTTGCTCCTATACCGGATTCTGTGCCCGACGAGGCTGCTGTATATACATGTGACATGATGTCAACCGGTTTTATGGGAGCGGAGCATGCACGAATACCAATTGGCGGCATTGTCGCTGTTTTTGCCCAGGGACCGGTTGGCCTGATGGCTACGGTCGGTTCAAGGCTATGTGGTGCAGGCATGGTTATAGGTGTAGAATCCGTACCCAATAGAAAAGAGCTTGCAAAGCATTACGGTGCCGATATAGTCGTTGATTTCAATGACGTCAAACCGGTGGAAAAGATCATGGAATTGACAAACGGACATGGTGTCGATTCTTCTATCGAAGCTCTCGGTTCACAGAAAACCTTTGAAGACTGTGTAAAGGTTACGCGTCCCGGTGGTACTATTTCCAATATCGGATATCACGGTCATGGGGAATTTGTTAGTATACCGAGGACCGAATGGGGAGTAGGAATGAGCGACCAGGTAATAGCTACAGGACTTTGTCCCGGTGGTAAGGAGCGTATGAAAAGATTACTGAGGCTTATAGAAAACGGTCGTGTTGACCCAACTCCAATGACTACTCATACATTTACTTTTGATGACCTCGAAAAAGCATTTCAGATGATGAAGACCAAGGAAGACAACATAATAAAGCCTTTGATTGAATTCTGATAATATTCAAATATTGAATTCAGATTTGATCTTTTTTATCGTTTTTTTAACTTTTGTAAATGGATATTGGGGTTAAGGCAATATATCTGACAAATTAATGCTTAAGAAGCTAAGTTTTCGGATTCTAATTTATTACCTAGATTTTTGAAAAATCCGAAATAAGGAAGAATAGGTCTTTTATATCCGCAAGCAGTGCCATTCTGTTATTCCTTAGTTCTTCGTTTTTGTCCATTACCATTACTGAATCAAAGAATTTATCCACGGGTACCTTGAGGGTCCTGATTATCGCAAGTGATTTCAGATAATCCTTTTTCTCTGGCAATCCGGAATCCGGTCTCAGATATTCCGAGGTTTTCTTTTTAATATTCAGGAATGAATTGTATAGTTCTTGTTCTGCTTTATTCTGAAAAAGATCTTGTTTTACCATTTTGTCAGGTCTGGATTTAGCGATATTAACGACTCGTTTGAATGCAACTGCAAGTTCTTCAAAATCTTTCTGTTTTCTGAAGGAATCTACTGCCTTTATCCTGTTTGATATGTCTACAATATTTGAAAAACCGGTTGAGATAACAGAATCTATTACATTCCCCGGGAAACCACTATCAATATATAGATTCCTGAATCTTTCAGAAAGAAAAATAATTATATCATTTTGTGATTCTTTTTTATTAAACGATATGTTTATGTTATCCAGAGAAAAGCGAACCAAATCTTCAACGTTAAAATCCAGCTTCTTGTCCAGTGATATCTGAATAATGCCTATTGCCTGTCTCCTGAGCGCGTACGGGTCGGCGGAACCCGTGGGTTTAAGCCCGGCGGCGAAGCAGCAGGATATATTATCCATCTTGTCAGCAATACTGAGGAGTGCGCCTATCCTGCTTTTTGGAAGAGAAGAATCCCTGCCTGTTGGCATGTAGTGTTCTTCAATCGCAACTGCGACCTTTTTCTTCTCTTTAGACATAGAAGCATAATATTTGCCCATTATTCCCTGCAGTTCAGGGAATTCGAATACCATCTGGGAAACAAGGTCGATCTTACATAGTTTAGCGGATCTTGTTATATCACTTATAAAATTGTTATCCTCTCCGCAGAGCTCGGAAATTCTTCCTGAAATTTTTTCAATCCTCTCAACCTTTTCATAGTAGGTTCCTATCTCTGACAGAAAGACCATATCCTTTAGTTCATCAAGTTTTTTGACAAGAGGTTCCTTGGTATCTTCTATGTAAAAGAATTCCGCGTCATTGAGCCTTGCCCTTAATACCCTTTCGTTTCCCTTTATTACAATACTGCTGTCTTTTACCGGTGAACCGCACACGAATATAAAACTTGGAGCCAGTTTCCCGGTACCGGAGTCTATGACCGGGAAATATTTCTGATGGTTCTTCATAACACTTGTCAGCACCTCATCAGGAAGATTGAGAAATTTTTCCTCAAAATTTCCTGACATTACAAACGGGTACTCAACAAGATTGGTTACAGTTTCAACAAGTTCTCTGTCACCGATTTCTATATAACCGTTTAACTCCTTTGCAATTTTATTGGCGTTATGCAGAATGAGCTTTTTTCTTTCGGTCTGGTCGAGCATGACATATCTTTTCTTTAAGCCAGAAATGTAATCGTTCCAGTCAGCTGGTTCGAAAACATTATTTTTTACAAATCTGTGGCCGTATGTTTTTGACGAGCTCTCAACATTTTCTATTCGGAAATTAATAACCCGTGAGTTATAAATACACATAATCCATCTGATTGGTCTTGCAAAAGTTATCTTATCACTGCCCCACCTCATGGATTTTTTAAAAGGTATTGAGACTATCAAACCCGGTAGTATCTCACCGAGGACTTTCTCTGTCTTAATGCCTTTAATTTTTTTTCTGACGGCAAGAAATTCCCCCTTGTCCCTGCTTATAACTTCAAGATCCTTCACGTTAACTCCCTGTGCTTTTGCGAACCCGGAAGCTGCCTTTGTCGGATTGCCGTCTTTGTCAAACGAAATGTGTTTGGGAGGTCCGAACGTATCGACAACCCTGTCTTTCTGATCGGGCAGGAGCCCATCTATTTTCAGTGTTATCCTTCTCGGTGTATAGTAGGTTTCCATATTCTTGTATTCGAGGGATTTTTCTGCGAATTCTCTTATAATTTCTTCCCTGAATTTCACGGTTGAATCTTCAAGGAAAAGTGCTGGAATTTCTTCGGTACCTATTTCGAGTATTAGTTCGTTGATCATATTATTTCTTTTTAAGGAGCGGGAATCCAAGAGCTTCCCTTTGGTTCAGATAACTTTCAGCACACATATTGGCAAGAGCTCTTACTCTGGTTATATAGCTTGCCCTTTCAGCAACCCCTATTGCTCCTCTGGCGTCCAGAAGGTTAAAGGTATGCGAACATTTAAGACAGTATTCATATGCAGGGAGGGTAAGTTCCTTTTCTACAAGGTCTCTGCATTCTTTTTCGAACTTCCCGAAAAGATCTAGGAGCATTCCCGGGTTGGACTCCTCGAAATTATATCTTGAAAACTGGTATTCATCCTGTTTGTGAATCTCTCCGTATGTTATACCTTCTGTCCATTCCAGGTCATATACACTTTCTACGTTTTGAAGATACATCGCTATTCTTTCCGTGCCATATGTTATCTCAGCGGATATCGGATCCAGGTTTATTCCACCTGCCTGCTGGAAATATGTAAACTGGGTTATCTCCATTCCGTCGAGCCATACTTCCCAGCCCAAGCCCCATGCCCCCAGGGTCGGTGATTCCCAGTCATCCTCAACAAATCTGATGTCATGCCTGGACGGGTCTATTCCGAATGCCTGAAGGCTGTCGAGAAAAAGGTCCTGAATGTTGTCAGGAGAAGGTTTTATTAGTACCTGGAACTGATAATAATGTTGTAATCTGTTCGGATTTTCTCCGTACCTTCCGTCGGTAGGTCTTCGTGAAGGTTCTACGTAGGCTGTGCTCCATGGTTCCGGACCAAGACACCTGAGAAAAGTTGCCGGGTGGAAAGTACCGGCACCTTTTTCAACATCATATGGCTGCATTATTATGCATCCTCGTTCCGACCAGTAATTTTGAAGGGATAATATAAGATCCTGAAATGTCATATTTTTGTCTGGTTCAACCAAGAAGTTATAAGTTAGAAATTAAAAAAATAATACTATCATCAAATAACTAAATTGAAATAGTGTTGTACATGTTCTTTCTTAACCTGAAGAAAGTTTAAATTAAAAAAGTGATAATAAATTCTGCAAGTTTAATTTTAGTAAAATATGTCCCGGAAGATCACTCATGAACCGATTATTCATCTGAATGATTTCAATTTTGGATATCAATCATAGGGTATGTATTCGGAAATCTTTTCCAGAGCCCTATCTGCTATCAGTTTCTTTTTCTCGAACCTGCCTGCTTTTATGTCCAGGGGAGCGTAAAGACCAAAATTGATATTCATAGGCTGAAATTTTTTCCTTGAAGTATCCGTAATGTAGCTTAAAAGAGATCCCAGGGATGTATATACATGGGGGTTCAAACCGACTTTTCCAAGAATTGACCTTGACGCATTTATTCCTGCGATTATGCCTGTTGCCGCGGATTCTATATATCCCTCTACCCCGGTGATCTGGCCTGCGAAATAGATATTCTCTTTATTCCTTAACCGTAGATGTAGATTAAGCAGAGCAGGTGAATTTATGTAAGTATTCCTGTGTATACTTCCGTATCTCAGGAACTCTGCGTTTTTCAGTCCAGGTATCATTCTGAAGATTCTTCTTTGTTCAGGATATCTAAGCTTTGTCTGGAAACCAACAATGTTATACATAGTTTCCTCTTTATTTTCTGCTCTGAGCTGTACAACAGCGAATGGTCTTCTGCCCGTCTCAGGGTCTGTTATACCGACCGGCTTCATCGGACCGAATCTTAATGTATCTACTCCCCTCTCGCACATCACTTCGACCGGCATACAGCTTTCAAAGTAAATGGCTTTTTCAAATTCGTGAAGTTCGATCTTTTCACCTCTGATCATCTCTTCTACGAACGAATAATACTGCTCCTTGTTCATAGCGGCATTGAGATAATCACCTGTTTCATTTTTTTCGTATCTCGATGCCCGGAAGAGTATCTCGCGGTCAAGTGAATCGGCATCTACAATCGGTGATATGGAATCATAGAAGTAAAGGTGGGCTGAATCCGTAATTCTGGAAATTTCCGCTGAAAGAGCATCGGATGTTAACGGTCCGCTTGCAATAATAAGCGGCTCTGCTGGATTGTCCGGTATAGCTTTGAGCTCTTCCCTGACTATTTCGATTAATGGATCATCTTCTATCTTTTTTGTGATATATGATGAGAACATCTCCCTGTCTACCGCGAGTGCTTTGCCAGCCGGAACAGCTGAGAAACTGGCTGCCTCTAGAACAATTGACCCAAGACCCCTCATCTCCTCTTTCAGGATACCGCTGGCATTTTCCAGAGAATCAGATTTTAGTGAATTGCTACAGACCAGCTCTGCAAGGTCTGATGTTTTATGTGCCTGTGTACTTTTTTGCGGCCTCATTTCATAAATAATTGATCTTATACCGAACCTGGAGGCCTGACGGGCTGCCTCCACACCTGCAAGCCCGCCACCTGCGATGATAATATGTTTATTCATATACCTATAACTACCCTTTTCAGGTTTAATTTAGCTGGTAATGAGATAAAAAAGGATTTATTATTAACATTGAAATAAGAATATTAAATTATTACTGATATTTGCAAATAATTGTTAAATATAAATTTAATATTTTTTATTATTTGAAATTGATATACAATTTATACTATTATTATGTTGTTGAAATGCTTCTCTGTAAAATTTTACGGAGTTTATAAAGATATTATAAATGGATCAGCAAAATGTGAAGCAGGATAATACAGGTACCAAAAAAAGGATGGGCGATATCCTGATCAAGGAAGATGTAATAAATCTTGATCAGCTAAAAACAGCGATTGAAGAGCAGAGAAGTACCGGTAAAAGGTTAGGAGAAACACTTCTCAATCTAGGGTACATAGATGAACACCAGCTCGTTGCCTATCTAAGCAAACAGTACGGGGTACCTGCGATCAATCTCGATCAGTTCGATATATCTACTGATGTATTGAAACTAATCCCGAGAGAATCGGCAATTAAACACAAACTCATACCTGTAAACCAGACAAAAGACAGTATTGTTGTTGCAATGGCGGACCCCTCAAATATATTCGCCATTGACGATCTTAAATTTGCAACAGGTAAGAAAATCGAGGTTGTTGTTACTTCCGAGCGTTCAATAAACAGATCAATTGAGAAGTTCTATGGTTCTAAGGAAGATTGGGAAAATACCGTAAAGGCTCAGAAAAGTACCCAGGAAGTTGACAGGTTAATGGGTGATCTGGATGATTTCGATCTTGAACTGTCCTACAATGAAGAAATTGATGTAAGTGATCTGGAGAAGGCTTCGGAAGAGGCTCCTGTTATCAAGCTTGTAAACCATATACTCACAGATTCAATAAGAAAAGGGGCCAGTGACGTACATATTGAACCTTATGAGAAAGACCTTAGAATAAGATACAGAATAGACGGCGTGTTGTACGATACCTTGAGGCCACCACTTAAGCTAAAGAATGCTATATCGTCCAGGGTCAAGATAATGGCGAATCTTGATATTGCCGAAAGAAGACTTCCTCAGGATGGAAGGATTAAAGTTAAGCTTGGTGGAGAAAGGACCATGGAATATCGTGTTTCCGTCATGCCCACGATATTCGGTGAGAAAGTGGTCATGAGGATCCTTGACAAGGAATCACTTCAGCTAGACCTTACTAAGCTAGGGTTTGGCGAGGATCAGCTGACGTATTTCAGGGAATCTATTTACAGACCTTACGGAATGGTCTTGATCACAGGTCCTACAGGAAGTGGTAAAACAACGACCCTTTATTCCAGCCTTATAGATCTAAACAAGGTCGATATAAATATTTCTACAGCTGAAGACCCCGTGGAATACAGTCTCGACGGGATCAACCAGGTCCAGGTACATGAAGAGATCGGATTGACTTTTGCATCGTGCCTAAGGAGTTTTTTGAGACAGGACCCGGATATTATACTAGTAGGTGAGATCAGGGATTACGAAACAGCTGAAATTGCTATTAAGGCTGCGTTGACGGGTCACCTTGTACTTTCCACACTCCACACAAATGATGCTCCAGCAACGGTAACGAGGTTGTTGAATATGGGAGTAGAACCTTTTCTGGTTACTTCTTCCCTGAATGCGATCGTAGCCCAGAGGCTCGTTAGAAAAGTTTGTCCTACATGCGGCGAAAAGATCGATGTCGCACCTCAGGTACTTATAGACCTCGGAGTGCCTCCAAAAGAAGTTTCTGAATACAATATTTATAAAGGTACTGGGGAAGGGTGTAAAACCTGTACGGGAACTGGATACAAGGGAAGAATTGCAGTATATGAGGTTATGCCTATTACCGAAGAATTAAAGGAATTCATTCTTAGCGGTGCCTCGGCACTCGAAATCAAACGGGAAGCTATGAGACAAGGGATGAAGACCCTGAGAAGAAGTGCTCTGGAAAAGTTGAAACTCGGGATCACTACAACTGAGGAAGTAGTTAGAAATACAGCACCTGACAACTAGGAGGCTTTATGTCAGTAGTTCCATTACACCAGTTACTAAAAGTAGTCAGCGATAATAAAGCGAGTGATATTCATATAACCGCCGGTGCTCCACCGATGATAAGGATTGACGGCAAGCTCGTACCTGTGAAACATCCGCCACTTAATCCATCTGATACAAAAGAACTTTGTTACAGTATTATGACCGATTCACAGAAACACAAATTTGAAGAAAACATGGAACTGGATTTCTCATTCGGTATAGAGAATGTCGGTAGATTCAGGGGCAATGTTTATATGCAAAGAGGTGCCGTGTCAGGCGCATTCAGATTATTACCTTTTGAAATAAAATCCCTTAAAGAGCTGGGGCTTCCCACAGTAGTTTCGGATATTGCTAAAAAGCCCAGAGGGCTTGTGCTTGTAACGGGTCCTACAGGTTCCGGTAAAACAACAACTCTTGCATCAATTGTTAATCAGGTCAACGAAGAGAGACACGAGCATATAGTAACAATTGAAGACCCGATCGAATACATATTTAAACATAAGAACTGCCTTGTAAACCAGAGGGAAGTCGGTGCTGATACAAAGAGCTTTAACAATGCACTCAGAAGTGTTTTACGTGAGGATCCCGACGTAGTGCTTATTGGTGAAATGAGAGATCTGGAAACAATAAAGATCGCACTAACGCTTGCGGAAACGGGTCACCTTACACTCGGAACACTGCATACTAATACAGCTGTTCAGACTATAAACAGGGTTATAGATGTGTTTCCCACAGGAGAACAGTCACAAATAAGAACACAGTTGTCCTTTGTACTGGAAGGTGTTTTATGCCAGGCACTTATACCCAGAATCGGAGGAGGCAGGGTGCTTGCCGTGGAAGTCATGGTCCCCAATCCTGCTATAAGGAACCTCATTAGGGAAGACAAGGTTCACCAGATATATTCACAACAGCAGATTGGTCAGGAGAAATACCGCATGCAAACACTAAACCAGAGCCTGGCGGATCTTTATCTGAAAAAACAAATAACGTATGAGGATGCTATAGGTAAGAGTCAGGAAATCGATGAGTTAAAGAGGCTGATCTCAGACCCGAATGCAGCATCACAGCAGGGCAGACCTCAAAGATATGCCAGAAACTAGATATAATCTTGGATAATTAATGCATTTATGGAGGAATGGGATTAATGCCTGTATTTACGTGGGAAGGAAGAGTTGGTAATCAGATAGAAAAAGGAGAGATGGAAGCTCCAAACAAATCTGCTGTGCTGGCGCGACTTCGTCAGATGCAGATCCAGCCCATACCGACCAGGATAAAGCAAAAAGGCGGGCTACTGGGTATGGAGATAAGCCTTGGTGGTGTGCCTAACAAGGATGTCGTTGTATTTACAAGACAGCTTGCAACTATGATAAATGCCGGTCTTGCACTTGTAAGGTCACTTGATATCCTGGCAGTCCAGCAGACTAATAAAAAATTCAAAAGTGCTGTTGTTCAGGTTAAGGAATCCGTGGAGAGTGGTTCAACATTTGCTGATTCACTTGCCAAACACCCAAAGGTCTTTTCAAAACTTTATGTAAGTTTGGTAAGGGCGGGTGAGGCTGGTGGTGTTCTGGATGTAGTACTCAAGAGACTAGCTGACTACCTTGAAAAAATGGAAGCTATAAAGAGGAAGATCAAGGGGGCGCTAGTCTATCCTGCAATAGTAATAAGTGTGGCTATTATTGTACTTGCTATTGTTATTATATTCGTAGTTCCGGTTTTTGCCGAGATGTTCAAGGACATGGGTTCGACATTACCAGCCTTAACACAGTATGTAGTAGATATAAGTAATTTCTCCAGAAATAACATAGTGTATATTCTGATCGCGTTAGTAATTATCATTTCCGGGATCATTACTTTCTACAGGCGATCCCCTAAGATCCAGAGATTGTGCGATGCTTTCCTTTTGAAGATTTGGCTTATCGGCGGCCTTATACAAAAAACGGCTATAGCAAGATTCTGTCGTACACTTGCAACTCTGACTTCAGGGGGTATTCCGATACTCGACGGACTACAAATAACCGCCGAGGCTGCGGGTAATAAAATTATTGAAGAAGCAATTTTAAAGGCCAGGAGAGAAGTAAGCGAAGGTCAGACACTTGCAGAACCTCTGAAAAAAGAGCCGAAAATATTTCCACCCATGGTATCTCAAATGATAGCTGCAGGAGAACAGACAGGTGCGCTTGATGACATGCTTAACAAGATCGCTGATTTTTATGAAGATGAGGTTGATGTTGCTGTCAGTGCATTAATGTCTGCACTTGAGCCCATCATGATAGTGATCCTGGGTGGTACAGTAGGTGTTATTGTAGTGTCAATGTATCTTCCCATGTTTAAACTTGTTGCAGCAATGTCCGGATGATAAATCCCTTTCCGCAAGGAATTAAGCATAATTTGTGTGACATAATATAGTATTTCAGTGTCTGCTCTATGGGTATAAAGAGGTCTGTTCTTGTTAGAATTTTAATCTCCACAGTTGTTCTTGGTTCAGGGGCGTTTATATATTTTGTCAAGGATTCCAGGAATATAGCATTTTATCTTTCTGTAATTCTTGCGTCTGTTTATTTTCTTAGTCTGCTTTATTTGCTGCTTGAATCTTTTTTTGTTAACAGAAACACACTTTTCAAATATTTTCAGGTTATTACTGACGTATTTCTGATATCTGTTGTTGTTCTTGTAACCGGTACGGTTACAAGTCCTTTTATTTTTTTATACCCTCTGGTGATCATATTCTCCTGCATATTTCTTTCCAAATTTGCCAGTTATATGGTAACAGGACTAATTTGTATTTTGTATATAATAGTGGTCATCCTCGGTTTGTTGATTTTAAATCATCTTAGTATTTCAAACATAGAAAGTGTTCTTGATACCGAATTGCTGATAGGTGAAAACGGTTTATTCATAGTTTATTTTCATCTGGTTGGCTTTATTATGCTCGCGGTACTTGGAGGATATCTTTCAGAGAGGATAAGCGTTACCAGGGAGGAACTCGGAGAAAGTAAAAAGTCGCTGGATATCCTTCAGAACCTGCATGAGAATATTCTTCAAAGTCTTACAAGTGGCGTAATAACACTCGATTTTGACGGTGATATAATCTCGATCAATGAGTCCGGATTAAAGATCATTGGTATAGACAGCGTAAAAAAAGTAGTCGGTAAACACTTAAGTGATTTTTTTGAAGGAGTGAATATACAGGAACTTCTCGATAAGAAAAGAGAGGAACTGATATACAAGATGAAAAAAGGAAGAGAAATGATCCTCGGTTTTTCTGCATCTATGCTCAGGGATTCGAAGGGAGTGAACCATGGATATACAATAATCTTTCAGGATCTGACGGAGATAAGGAATCTTGAAGACAGGGTGAAGGAATCAGAGAAACTTGCACTCCTTGGTCAGCTCTCGGCAGGACTTGCTCATGAACTGAGAAATCCTCTTTCTGCAATAAGTGGTTCTGTAGAGATATTATCTTCCGACATTAGTGAAGACAACGATTATTACAGATTGGTTAAGGTCGCTTCAAGAGAAGTAGAAAGAGTAAACCTGATAGTCGAAGATTTTCTTTTGCTTACTGTCCCGGTAGATGATTACAAGACCAATCCTGTTGAGATTGGGTACATAATCAGGCAAACGTCGGATAGCTTCATCGCTACTGTTAAAAGAAATGACCTGAAAATAGATACGGATATAGAGAAGGGATTGTTTATCAAGGCAAATGCCTACAGACTCAAACAGGTATTCTGGAATCTCCTTACAAACGCTATGGACTCCATGAGAAATGGTGGAAAAATAAAGATAAAGTGTTATAAAGATAATGATAGTATTAAAATATTATTTTCAGATCAGGGTACTGGTATAGACGAAGAACTTATACCCAGGGTTTTCGACCCTTTCTTCACAACAAAAGAGGTCGGTACTGGTCTGGGACTTGCTATCGTGCAAAAGATAATAGAGGGTTATAAGGGCGATATAAAATTAATAAGCAAAAAGGATAGAGGAACTGATTTTATCATAACTTTTCCTTACACAGATACGGTTATATCTAGTGATCGAAGTTTTAGCAGATAATTTTTATGGATAAAGAAGAAAAAAGCAAAATACTGGTTGTAGATGATGAACCGGGAATGAGGGAATTCCTTGAGATCATGCTTTCCAAGGAGGGATACGATGTCTCTACTGCAAGCAACGGAGAGCAGGCGATCAATAGAATGAATGAATCGGAATATGATCTGGCTGTAGTGGATATTCAGATGCCGGGGAAAAATGGTATAGAAGTTCTGAAATCCGTAAAAGATAAAGGGTCGGATACCATAGTTATCATGATCACCGCTTTTGCATCACATGAAACGGCTATTGATGCAATGAAACTTGGTGCATATGATTATATAACAAAACCATTCAAAATTGATGAAATAAAACTGGTTATCAGCAAGGCACTTGAAAGAAAAAATCTTGTAACCGAGAATACCCGTTTAAAGAAAGAACTGGAAAACAAGTTCGGCTTCGGGAACCTGATCGGGGAAAGTGCTTCTATGCATAACGTATTCAGTCTGATTCAAAAAATTTCCGAATTGAACGTAAATGTACTAATTACAGGTGAGAGTGGTACTGGTAAAGAGCTTGTTGCCAGGGCAATACATTACAGCGGAAACAGGCATGAGGGTCCTTTTGTTCCTGTTAATTGTGGTGCCATACCTGAAAACCTTATTGAAAGTGAACTCTTTGGGTATAAGAAAGGAGCTTTTACAGGTGCGGATTACAATAAAAAAGGTCTGTTCATTGAAGCGAACGAAGGTACGATATTTCTGGATGAAATAGGGGATCTCCCGCAACATTTGCAGGTCAAACTTTTAAGGATACTGGAAGATAAAAGTGTAAGACCACTTGGCAGCACTGAATCTGTGAAGATAAATGTGAGGGTTGTTTCCGCTACAAATAAAGAACTTGAGAGGGAAATAGCCGAAGGACGTTTTAGAGAAGATCTTTACTACAGATTAAATGTTATCAAGGTTACTCTGCCCCCTCTTAGAGAGAGAAAAGAGGATATACCAGCCCTTACATTGCATTTTGTGAACAAATACGCAAAAGATATGGATAAAGATATTACTGGTATATCCAGTGAAGCAATTGATTTACTCGAGAAATACAATTTCCCTGGGAATGTAAGAGAACTTGAAAATATAATTGCAAGATCTGTAGCACTTGAGACAAATGATACAATTAGGAAGGAAACACTGCCAAAGCTCAATTTCGAGGACTCTGGAATTGAATTTACAGGAGGCGTAGGCAATTCAGACGGGCTTGATGATGTTATGGATGATGTTGAAAGAAAAATGATTGAAAACGCTATGAAGAAAACAGAAGGAAATAAAACCGAAGCAGCCAGATTGCTTGGTATAACTCTTCGATCATTAAGGTACAGATTATCCAAACTGGGCTTTCATGATGGCGATTGAAAATTTTAATAAAAATTGCGCTTTATTGATTTTTTGAAAATAATTACTGATCCTGAACTCTCATCCTATTAAAATTATTATTTATATTAATACAGACTATTTAACAGCATAATATGAAACTTTTATCAAAATCAGAAAGACTCGATAAAAAACTTAAGTTAATCGATATATTCGCTCTGGCTACAGGGACAACTCTGAGTGCCGGATTCTTTCTTTTGCCGGGTTTAGCGGCAGCTGAAGCCGGACCGCAGATGATATTCGCATACATGATCGCGGTAATTCCCTTGATACCTTCAGCCTGCAGCATACTGGAACTAACAACTGCCATGCCCAGAGCCGGCGGTGTGTATTATTCACTCGACAGAGCGTTCGGGCCGTTGTTTGGAACTATCGGCGGGATAGGCACATGGTGTGCATTAATGCTCAAAGTTGCATTCGCCCTCATAGGTCTTGGCTCATATTTATCGATATTCTTTCCGGAATTGCCGGTTCTCACGATTTCAATATTCATAGCTATATGTCTTGGAGCTCTAAATATTGTGGGCTCCAGGTCTACCGGCAGTTTCCAGGTCATTCTTGTAATTGGATTGCTGCTCATACTTTCCGTATTCATTGGCGGAGGTTTACCTGAAGTAAATACGGTGAATTTTAAAGGTATTTCAGACTTCTCGTCATCCACGGTATTTTCAACCGCAGCAATGGTCTATGTGAGTTATGTGGGTATCACAAAAGTGGAAAGCCTTTCCGAAGAAGTACAGAACCCTGACAGGAATCTTCCTCTCGGGATCTTTCTTGCCCTTGGTGTCGCAATAATTGTTTATCTTCTCGGTACTTTAGTTATGGTGGGTGTTGTTCCGATGGATAAACTTGCCGGCGATTTGACACCTGTGGCTACCGCAGCTAAAAACATATTCGGTACGGTTGGCGTTGTTCTTGTTTCAGTTGCCGCAATACTTGCATTCATTTCCGTCGCCAACGCCGGAACAATGAGTGCATCCAGATATCCTCTTGCTATGAGTCGTGACAGTCTCATGCCTTCATTTTTTCAGCATCTTGCTATCAGGGGTATGCCCGCCTATTCCATAGTTTTTACTGTTTTGCTTATAATTCTTATATTAATCCTGTTCGACACATCCAAAATTGCAAAACTCGCAAGCGCATTCCAGCTATTAATGTTCTCCCTTGTAAGTCTGGCTGTTATCGTTATGAGGGAGAGCAGAATACAATCCTACGACCCCGGATTTAAGTCACCGTTCTATCCGTGGATGCAGATACTCGGGATTACCTCATCACTATGGTTAATATCGAATATGGGACTAATGCCCAAGGTTTACACCATAGCGCTTCTGGCTATATGCATACTATGGTACAGGGTGTATGTGAAAAACAGGATAATCACAAGCGGTGCTATTTTCCATGTTTTCGAGAAACTCGGTAAATCCAGAGATGACATACTCGACAGGGAGCTCAGAGGTATCCTGAAAGAAAGAGGACCGCGAGAAGAAGATAACTTTGAAGAACTTGTTACCCGCAGCCACGTATCAGACCTTAAATCGGCTACAGATTTTCAAAGTGTTGTAGATCTTGTATCAGAGAAATTTTCAAAATTCATTCCGTGCGACAAGGATGAACTGGCAAGAAAGTTCCTGGAAGGTACAAGAATAGGTGCAACACCTGTTACTGATACCGTTGCACTTCCACACCTGAGACTGAAGGGTCTGGAGAAAATGGAAATGATAATGGTGAGATGTAATGACGGGGTGAGGATAGAGTTTATGAATCCCGTGAATGATGATGCTATGGATGTAAACTCAACGAAGGCAATATTCTTTTTAATAAGTCCCGAAGAAGATCCCGGGCAGCACCTTCGGATGCTGGCGCATCTGGCGGATTCTGTCGAGGACGATGATTTCCTGAGCTTGTGGGAATCTGCAAAAGATGAACAGGAGCTTAAAGAGATTCTTCTGCGTGATGAAAGACATATATCTATGGT